>CERI01099688.1_pt1 | contig 18787 bp, 17 predicted proteins | sample 350261 | NCBI WGS metagenome assembly CERI01 (sample SAMEA2620979, study PRJEB7988) | marine metagenome | isolation source: saline water (ENVO:00002010), including
TTCTTTTGCCATCAGGAAATATAATATGATCAACTTGTGGTTTAACATTTTCCCACTCATATTTTTTTAGATAGGCAACATCAATTTCATTATCAAAATGACCAATATTACAAATGATAGCTTGGTTCTTCATTCGTTCCATTTGCGCACCAGTAACAATATGATAATTGCCAGTTGCAGTAACAACAATATCGACTTCTTCGCAAATTTCATCAAATCTAACAACTCTGAAACCTTCCATGGCAGCTTGTAATGCGCAAATAGGATCTACCTCAGTAACCCAAACTGTTGCTCCAAGGCCCTTTAGAGACTGAGCGGAACCTTTACCTACATCTCCGTAACCACAGACAACTGCAACTTTTCCAGCAATCATCACATCAGTTGCTCGTTTGATTCCATCTACAAGAGATTCTCGGCATCCATACAAATTATCAAATTTAGACTTTGTTACTGAGTCATTTACATTAAAAGCAGGGCAGGCAAGTGAACCGTCCTTCATCATGTCATACAAACGCTTAACGCCTGTTGTTGTCTCTTCAGATAATCCTTTTACGTTCTTCATAATTTCTGGATATTTTTCATGTAGTAGCATCGTGAGGTCACCACCATCATCTAGAATCATATTTGGTTGCCAGCCATAAGGACCATTGATAGTTTTCTCTACACACCACCAATACTCTTCCTCAGATTCACCCTTCCAAGCAAATACAGGAATACCTGCTTCTGCAATAGCCGCTGCCGCATGATCTTGGGTAGAAAAAATATTGCATGAAGACCAGCGAATATCTGCTCCTAGATCACTGAGAGTTTCAATTAAAACTGCAGTTTGAATGGTCATATGTAAACAGCCAGTCAGACGTACACCATCCAAGGGTTTTTTATCTTTATACTCTTCTCTAAGAGCCATTAGTCCGGGCATTTCTGTTTCAGCAATCATTATTTCCTTTCGACCCCAATCAGCCAAGGATATATCTGCAACTTTGTAATCGTCTTGTTGGATGGTTTGAGCTTCACTGCTCATAGTTTTATCTCCAAAAATTATTATTTATCTAAGATGTTGCTGCTTTGAGCGCATCTACTTTATTTGTTCGTTCCCAGCTAAATTCAATGTCTTCACGACCAAAATGTCCATAAGCAGCAGTTTTAAGATAAATCGGGCGCAATAAATCTAACATTTTTAAAATACCATAAGGGGTGAGATCAAAATATTCACGAATCAATTCTGTCATTTTAACATCAGGAATGGAACCTGTGCCAAAAGTATAAACACTAATAGAAGTTGGTTCTGCTAAACCAATCGCATATGAAATTTGAATTTCACAGCGTTCAGCAAGCCCAGCAGCTACAATATTTTTTGCTACATACCTGCTTGCATAGGCTGCGGAGCGATCAACTTTTGATGGGTCTTTACCAGAAAAAGCACCACCCCCATGCCTGGCTGAGCCACCGTAAGTATCAACAATAATTTTTCTTCCAGTTAGCCCGCAATCTCCCATTGGACCACCAATTTCAAAACGACCTGTTGGGTTTATATGGTATTGAGTATTTTTACTGAGAAGATTTTCAGGAATTACAGGTTTAATTATTTCTTCCATTATTCCTTCGCGCAAATCTGATAAAGATATGTCTGGCGAATGTTGTGACGATAAAACCACAGCATTTATTGATACTGGTTTATTGTCTTCATAATTAAATGTCACTTGGCTTTTTGCGTCAGGACGTAACCATGGTAAAATTCCATTTTTTCGAACCTTAGATTGACGTTGGACTAGTCGATGTGAGTAAGTGATTGGCGCCGGCATCAAAACATCTGTTTCATTACAGGCATACCCAAACATTAGACCTTGATCTCCAGCACCTTGTTTTTCTTTTGAGCCCCGATCTACACCCAGTGCAATATCTGGCGATTGTTTTCCGATAGCATTAAGAACTGCGCATGTCGCGCCATCAAACCCAAAATTAGAATCATTATATCCAATATCAATGACAGTTTTCCGAGCTATATCCTCTATATCGATAGTTGCAGATGTGGTAACTTCTCCAGCAACAACTATCATTCCAGTTTTTATCATTGTCTCGCAAGCAACCCTAGCATCTGGATCATTTGCGATTATTTCATCTAAGATTGCATCAGAAATTTGATCAGAAATCTTGTCTGGATGTCCTTCTGAGACCGACTCTGATGTGAATAGAAAAGCTTCAGGCATAATATTTTTTCAAATTAAGTTAAAAGAGGTGCATTGTAACCTTGATCCGGTCCTCTATAATAGGGAAAATAAGATGTTAAATGAATTTGATTTCTCCCTCAATAACACAGGGCCGTAAAACGGCTCGTTAAAATAACAGGTCATCAATGTCAAATAAAGATTCAAATGGCGGCCAGTCAAAGCGCCGCAATCTAGCGAATGCAATTCGAGCTCTGAGTATGGATGCGGTTCAAGCTGCAAACTCAGGTCACCCAGGAGCACCAATGGGAATGGCGGATATAGCAGAAGTTCTTTGGAACGATTTTCTTCAGCATAATCCAAATAATCCTAGATGGGCAAATCGCGACCGTTTTGTTTTATCTAACGGTCATGGGTCTATGTTGCTTTATAGTTTATTGCACTTGTCAGGTTATGAAGATTTTTCAATTGAACAGATCAGAAATTTTCGTCAAATGGGATATAGGACCGCTGGCCATCCAGAATTTGAGCCAGGGGGGCCAATCGAAACAACTACTGGCCCTCTAGGTCAAGGACTTAGTAATGCAGTGGGTATGGCTATTGCTGAAAAAATATTAGCAGCAGAATTCAATCAACCTGGACACAATGTTGTTGATCATAAGACCTGGGCTTTTCTCGGAGATGGCTGTCTTATGGAAGGCATTTCTCATGAGGTTTGTTCACTTGCAGGTACGCTAAAGTTGGGTAAGCTTATTTGTATTTATGACGATAATAATATTTCAATCGATGGTGAAGTTGGAGCCTGGTTCACTGATGATACTGTTAAAAGATTTGAGTCCTATGGTTGGCGTGTTATTTCTAACATTGATGGTCATGATGCCGAAGCTATTTCCGCAGCAATAAAAGAGGGGTGTAGTGATTCTGACCGCCCAACATTAATTTGTTGTAAGACAATAATCGGATTTGGATCGCCAAATAAGCAGGGATCAGCTGCAACGCATGGGGCACCATTAGGTGATGATGAGATTATAGCTGCTCGGAAAGAATTGGGTTGGGAATCAGCACCATTTGAGATTCCAGAGAACATTGCTCTATCTTGGGATGGAAAAGAAAAAGGCGAGCAATTGGAAAATACTTGGAATGATTTATTTGCTAAATATTCAGAAAAATTTCCAGATTTAGCAAATGAATTCAATCGACGTATGGCCGGCAAATTACCTAATAATTGGACAACAATAGCTGATAAAGCTATCTCTGAAATCAATGATGCTGGTGAGAAAGTTGCTACTCGTAAAGCATCACTGATAGCACTTAATGCACTCGCTCCTTCTCTTCCAGAAATGACTGGTGGCTCGGCTGATTTAACTGGTTCGAACTTAACTAAATATGAAGGTTCCATACCAATCTCAAAGAGCAACGCCAAAGGTAATTATATTTGGTTTGGCGTTCGAGAATTTGGTATGACAGGAATATGCAATGGTCTAAGATTGCATGGTGGTTTTTTGCCATATTGTGGAACATTCTTAACTTTTTCAGATTATTCACGTAATGCTCTGCGAATGGCAGCTCTCATGAAGATTCAGAACATTCTTGTTTATACGCATGATTCGATTGGATTAGGAGAAGACGGTCCCACTCATCAGCCTGTTGAGCACACGGCTTCTTTAAGGTTAATGCCTAACATGAGCGTTTGGCGACCCTGCGATACTGTGGAAACGGCTGTAGCTTGGAAGAGCGCTATTGAGCGTAATACTGGTCCAACAAGTCTGGTATTAACGCGACAGAGCTTGCCTCATCAAGTTAGAAGCGATGAACAAATCTCATGTATTTCACGCGGTGCGTATATCTTAAGTGACAGCAAAGATACTCCTGATATCATACTGATTGCTACTGGATCTGAAGTTGCACTCGCCATGTCAGCGGCAGAAACTCTTACAAATGAAGGCATTAATGTTCGTGTTATATCAATGCCAAGTACGGATGTCTTTGAAAAACAAGATGAGTTGTATCGAGAATCAATATTACCATCTTCGATTACAGTTAGGGTAGCAATTGAAGCAGGTGTAACAGATGCTTGGTGGCGTTATGTTGGTTCTCATGGGCGTGTAATTGGCCTGGATGAATTTGGAGAATCTGCACCTGCAGAAGAACTTTTTGAGCATTTCGGCTTTACGACAGAGAACTTAATTACTGTCGCGAAAGATGCGCTGAAATAATATTTATTGACTTAATATCTGGAGTAAATAGGAATGGCAATTAAGATCGGCATTAACGGTTACGGCCGTATCGGACGAAATATTCTTCGTGCAATCTACGAATCGGGTCGCAACGCGGAATTTGAAATAGTGGCTATAAATGATTTGGGTGATTCAAAAGCAAATGCTCACCTAACTCGGCGAGATACAGCCCATGGAAATTTTCCAGGTTCAGTCGAAGTTGATGGCGATGATATGATTGTTAATGGAGACCGAATAAAAGTTTTTGCTGAACGAGATCCTGCAAAATTACCATGGGGTGCCATAGGGGTCGATGTTGTTTTTGAGTGTACGGGTTTTTTTCGTACTCGTGAGACGGCTGGTAAGCATATTCAAGCAGGTGCCAAGAAAGTAGTAATTTCTGCTCCAGGGGGTTCTGATATAGATGGTACGTTTGTTTATGGAGTGAATCATAATGAGCTTACTGCGGATCACGTAATTATTTCAAATGCTTCATGCACAACAAACTGCTTGGCACCTTTGGTTAAACCACTTCATGAAGCTATTGGCGTTAAGCACGGACTAATGACAACTATTCATGCATATACTAATGATCAGGTTTTAACAGATGTCTATCATTCCGACTTACGGCGAGCTCGCTCAGCGACCATGTCTCAGATTCCAACAAGTACAGGTGCTGCTAAAGCTGTTGGACTCGTGTTACCAGAGTTAAATGGGAAGCTTGATGGCTTTTCTATGAGGGTACCAACAATTAATGTTTCGGCTGTTGATCTTACTTTTGTAGCCAATCGCGTGACATCAGTTGATGAAGTTAATGAAATTTTGAAAACAGCTAGTGAAGGTCCGCTTAAAGGTATTTTGGCCTATAATGAAGAACCTCTAGTTTCTATAGATTTTAATCATGATCCTCACTCTTCGGCTTACGATGCTACGCTGACGAAAGTCATGGAAGGAACGCTTGTTAAAGTTTGTTCCTGGTATGACAATGAATGGGGATTTTCCAATCGTATGCTTGATACTACTGTTGCGCTCATAAACGCAAAGTAATTAGTACATTAAGTACTGGGAGTAATCATGTCCGTCACCAAAATGACTGACGTTGATCTAAAGGGCAAACGCGTGCTGATCCGTGAGGATCTTAATGTGCCTGTGGCTCATGGGAAAGTCACTTCAGATGCCCGAATTCGCGCAGCCTTACCAACAATTACTGCAGCACTAGATGCAGGTGCAGCAGTAATGTTGATGTCCCATCTTGGCAGACCAGTTGAAGGAGTTTTCGAGGAAAAATTTTCTTTAAAGCCTGTAGCTGATCGTTTAAGTGAATTACTTGATCGTGAGGTGCCATTAAAATATGACTGGATTACGAGTGGTCAGATTGAATTAGATCCCGGAAATATAATACTTCTTGAAAACGTTCGTTTTCACGAAGGCGAAAAGGCCTGTGAAAATAGCTTAGCAATGAAGATGGCTTCAATGTGTGACATTTTTGTTATGGATGCTTTCGGAACTGCACATCGTGCACAGGCAAGTACATATGGTGTTGCAGAACACGCGCCCATAGCTTGTGCTGGACCGTTATTAGTCTCTGAACTTGATGCATTAGATAAGGCTTTGAAGAATCCAGCTCGTCCCTTTGTAGCCATAGTTGGTGGATCAAAAGTTTCAACAAAACTTACTGTGCTTGATGCTATGGCAGACATAGTAGATAACCTGATTGTGGGCGGCGGTATTGCTAACACCTTCATTGCTGCTGTCGGTAATAATGTAGGTAAATCGCTTTACGAACCGGACATGTTAGAAACAGCTCTCGCATTAACTAAAAATAAAAATGTCAGAGCAGATATACCTATTCCTAGAGATGTTGTAGTAGCTAATGAGTTTTCTTCACATGCAAAAGCTAATGAAAAACCGATCGAATTAATATCAAGCGATGAATTAATACTAGATATTGGTCGTGGAACAATTAGTCAATTTTCAAAAATACTCTCAAATGCGGGTACAATTATTTGGAACGGACCAATTGGGGTATTTGAGTTTGATCAATTTGGTTTAGGCACAAAAGCGATAGCAAAAGCCATTGCTGCTAGCTCAGCATTTTCTGTTGCTGGCGGTGGCGATACTTTAGCTGCCATTGATAAATATGGCGTTAAAGATGATATTTCATATATTTCTACTGGGGGAGGAGCATTTCTCGAATTTGTAGAGGGTAAAAAGTTGCCAGCTGTATCTATTCTTGAAGAGCGCTCAAAAAATAAATAGTCACAATTATTAAATGTGACTATTTAAAAATATTATTTATACATAAAAGTTACGAATATGCGAAGACGAACTAAAATAGTAGCAACATTGGGACCAGCATCTGATGATAAATCATCTTTGTGCAATATGATCAATGCAGGCCTTGATGTTGCAAGATTAAATTTTTCTCATGGCGATGCTGCAGATCATCTCCGGCGTGCAGACTTACTTCGATCAGCTGCAGAATCTTGCGGTCGTGAAGTTGGCATCATGGGAGATTTGCAAGGACCAAAAATTAGAATTCGTCGATTCAAAGATCATAGCGTTTCACTTGTTGAAGGTGAAAGGTTTTTCTTAGACAGCACGTTAGGTCTGATGGATGGAGATAAAGATGGGGTTGGAGTAGCATTAGATTGGTTGCATGAAGATTTATCTCCAGGAGATATTCTATTACTAAATGATGGAATGATTACGTTAGAAGTTTTAAGCATTGAAGGTAAGCGTATTCATACAAACATTATCAATGGCGGAATTTTATCGGATCATAAGGGCATTAATCTCAAGGGCGGCGGCCTATCTGCTGCAGCACTTACTAATATAGATAAACAAAATATTATTCTAGCTGCGGAGATGAATGTCGATTTCCTAGCTGTTTCTTTTGTTCGTAATGGGGAAGATATTGAAGAAGCAAGGCGGTTATTTAAAGAGGCTGGCGGAAAGGGCCTTATTGTTGCAAAAGTTGAGCGAGCCGAAGCAGTAAAGAATATTGATTCAATTATTGAAGCATCTGATGTAGTTATGGTTGCACGTGGGGATCTTGGGGTAGAAATAGGCTATGCCGAGCTAATTGGTGTTCAGAAAAAGATTATTAGTAAAACCCGAAAAGCTCATAAAATTGTTATTACTGCAACACAAATGATGGAATCGATGATTCAAAATCCAATTCCGACACGTGCTGAAGTTTCCGATGTGTCAAATGCTGTAATAGATGGAACTGATGCAGTAATGCTATCTGGTGAAACTGCAGTAGGTGCTTATCCGGCAGGTGCAATATCAGCAATGGCTGAAGTTTGCGTGGGAGCAGAAAAATTTCCTCTTCAAGTAGATCAAATGAGCCACCGAATGCAAGATCATTTCGCATTGGTTGATGAAGCTATTGCTATGGCAACTATGTACACTGCAAACCACATGTCTGTTAAAGCTATAATCGCACTAACAGAATCAGGATCAACAGCACGTTGGATGTCACGCATTCGATCTGATATACCTATATTTGCTTTCACACCTTATGTCTCAACAAGCCGACGCGTTGCAATGTATCCTGGGGTACATCCGGTTTTGTTTGAGATTGATGGTAAAAATCCAGAAAGCCTTAATCAAGATATCTTTAATGCGTTACTTTTAAATCAGCTGATAGAAGAGGGCGACCTTGCTTTGCTGACGAAAGGCGACCTCAACGGTGTGTCAGGAAGTACAAATTCAATGACAGTTATTAAAATTACTTCGAGTTCGTGAGAAATTATAAAATATAGTCTTTAATTATTTAAGCTTTTTATTATCAATGGTTTAAATATTTAATACTAATTTTTTAAGATCGTTAAGAACCTCTTCGGAATGAGAAGAGACGTTCACTTTTTTGTAATGTTTAGCAATTACTCCTTTAGGGGAAATAATAAATGTTTGTCGTTTTGCTATATTTACTCCAAACATATTAGTTTTTACACCATAAGCTTCAGATATTTCGCCTTCGACATCAGCTAAAATTGGAAAAGGCAAGCCATATTTCTCTTCAAATCTTTTATGAGAAGCAATATCATCTAAGCTTACTCCAAGAATTTGAGCATTAAGATCACGATATTCAAAAATATTATCGCGAAATTCACAAGCCTGAGTCGTGCATCCAGGGGTATCATCCTTGGGGTAAAAATAAAGCACAATCCATTGGCTCTGATAATCTTCTAATGAGTGTAATTTTCCATTTTGATCAGGAAGTTCAAATTTTGGAGCTATATCTCCAACAAAGTTTTGTTTGCTGGCAACACTCTTTGCTGAGTATGCAAATAAAGCAACCATAACAACAAATAAACATGAAGTAGCCGTAATAAATTGATTCATAAAATTCAGTCCAATTTTTCTTAAAAAAAATAAAATTTAAATAATAGTCATTCAAACTATAATACGTTCTAAGTAGCTTTGTAATAGTATTACTAAATATAATGAAAATTTCATCTAATTCAAACAAATCAGCGCTTGTGCTTCCCGGTGGGGGAGCGCAAGGTGCCTTTCAGGTCGGCGTGCTAAAAGCCATTTCTGAAATTTTACCATCAACAAGTGTAAATCCTTTTTCAATTGTAAGTGGAACTTCTGTAGGTGCAATAAATGCTGTTGCTCTTGCATCTCGAGCAGCAAATCTACGTGAAGGCATTATGGATTTAGAAAAAGTTTGGGCAAACTTTAGATGTGATCAAGTTTATAAAACTGATAATTTGACGATGGTAAAAACCAGTGTTCATTGGTTTCTATCAATAATATTAGGAGGATGGTTGGTTGGAACTCCTAAATCATTATTAGATAATTCTCCTCTAAAGGAGCTATTAGTTAGAAATATTAAGCTTTCAAAAATTAAAGAATCAATTGAAGATGGCCATCTTGATGCAGTTGCAGTAACTATGGCTGGATTCAAGTCAGCTTATTCTAAATCATTTTATGAAGGTTCATCTGATAGTTCAAATTGGGAGCGAATACGCCGACAAGGCGAGAAATCCACTATTAGTTTCGATCATCTGATGGCTACCGTTGCGGTACCAATGATTTTTCCGCCACAGAAAATCGGAAATGAATATTTTGGCGATGGCGCTATGCGGCAAGCTACACCCTTGAGTCCCGCTATACATTTGGGCGCAGATAGAATTCTCACCATTGGTATTCGCAATGAATTAAGCAAGAAAAAAAATAATGACTTGGTTTTACCGCCAAGTTTTGGTCAGATTGCTGGTTATGTCTTAGATACTCTATTTATGGATAGCCTTTATTCAGACTTAGAGCGTGTGTCACGTATAAATGAATTAATTGATTTATTTTCAGAAAAAGAACTGATAAAAAAAGTTAAGAATCTAAAACCTATCGATAATATGTTAATTGTTCCAAGTGAGGATTTAATGGAAATTGCATATCGTCATAGAAAAAAATTGCCATTTTCTATTCGAACACTTCTGCGTGGTGTGACTGGAAAAAGTGAAAGTGAAAATAAATTATTAAGTTTTCTTCTTTTTGAAAAATCATTCACTCGAGAGCTGATTGAATTAGGTTATATGGATGCAATGAATATCAAGTATGAACTTGAAGCTTTTGTTCAAAATAAAAAGATCCCTAGGTTATTTGCACCTGAGTGGATAAAAAAAGACATGAGTTGCTTTACAGATAACTTATAACTATAAATAAACCGCAGCACCTAGACCAAGAAATGTTGCATAACCAATGACATCGGTAATTGTAGTTAGAACTACACCGCTACCGAGAGCCGGATCAATCTTCATTTTTTTTAATATTAAAGGAATACTAAATCCTGCGAAAGCAGCAACAACCATATTGATAATTATTGCTGCACCTATGATTCCACCAATTTTCCATTCACCAAGCCACAAAAAAGTTAGGAGAGAAATTACTAGCGCCCATCCAATACCATTTAACAAACCAACCATACATTCTTTACGCAGAACTCCGATAGCATTGTCTTTGTTGATCTGCCCTAGCGCCATAGCGCGTGTAATAATAGTTAATGACTGAGTTCCTGCAACACCACCCATGCTTGGCACAACAGGCATAAGAACAGCTAGAAGTACAATTTCTGTTAGGGCAGTTTGAAATTTATCTACAACAGCGGCTGCTAAGAATGCCGTACACAAATTTATTCCCAACCATAAGGCACGCCTACCGGCACTTTTAACTACTGGCGCAAACATATCATTCTCTTCATCAAGTCCAGCTGCACCCATAAGAGAATGTTCCGCCTCGTCGCGAATAACATCGACAACATCATCTATTGTAATTCTACCTAGCATACGAGAATCATCATCAACAACGGGCGCAGATAGTAAGTCACGATTTTCAAATTCCCAGACAACTTGCGTTGATGGCGTATCTGCTGCGATTGGCAAGACATCTGTATGCATAACACTTGCTACAGTATTTAAAGGATCGTTTGAAAGTATTGTGGACAGGTACAGGGAGCCGATATATCTACCTTCTCTATTAACAACATAAATAGAATCTGTTCCATCTGAAACTTCTCCAACAGTTCTTAAATATCTGCATACTACTTCTAATGTTACATCAGGTCTTACAGTCACGATATCTACATTCATAAGACCACCTGCGCTCTCTTCATCATAGGCCAAAACCTGTCTAACACGTTCTTGATCTTGTTTATCTAAGGATTGGAGAACTTCTTGGGTAAGTGTTTCCGGAAGGTCTATTAGTAAGTCAGCAAGATCATCAACTTCCATGCCTTCAGTTGCAGCTATTAATTCCTCAGTTTGCATATCCTCTAAAAGGCCATCTCGAACTTCATCAGAGACTTCGACAAGCACATCACCTTCAATTTCTGGATTTACAAGCTCCCATAGCACACTACGTTTTTTATGAGGTAAAGATTCTAATAATCGAGCCACCTCAGAGGGATGCAAACTATTTACCATGATGCGAGCTGGACGCATACTCCCACCATCAAGTTCCTCTCGAAGCTTATCAAGGTTGTTTTTAGTTGTTTTTATAGCATCCATATTAATGGAGTTTAGCAGTTTAAACTGCAATGGTTCGACGCCCAGCCTATTTTTTTTAAAATCCGATAGAATCTATTTTTGAGAATAATACTCAGAGCTGTTGAGTAATGCTTTATAGAGATCAATATTAGAATTAGCATTACGTAAGCTAGATCGTAGTTTTTCGTTACTGAGGATCTGTGTAATTATCTTAATATCCGCATAATGTGATTCATTAAGCTCTTCTGGAAAAAGCATACCAAATATTAGATCAACTGGTTCACCATCTGCAGCATCAAAATCAATAGGTTCAGATAATTTAATTAATGCTGCACTGTTAGAGTCAAGATTACTGACCCTGCAATGTGGGAAGGCTACACCACTATCTAAGCCAGTGCAGCCAAGACGCTCACGTTTATTTAAACACTTAAAAATTTGATCAGTAGTAAACTGAGGATAGATTTGGATCAATAATTCACTTAGGATTTCTAAGCAATGCTTTTTACTTCGCACCTTGATATTACAAAGTGCGTTCTCGGGGCTAATAATTTTTTCTAGTTGCATTTGGTTTTCGACTAAAGGGTAGTTGGCAATTCAAGCGTTAAATAATATATTCTTCATTGGAATCTTAATTTTCTTTAAATTGAAGCCATAAGTAAATAAACTTTTCATATTAATCTTTGTCGTTCTCCATAATTTTTAATATTTTTAATTTTTAACACGAATCTTACGATCACTTGAAGATGAAATATTCATAGCTTCACGATATTTTGCAACTGTTCTTCTAGCAACCGTAATTCCTTCACTTTCCAATAAATTTTTAATTTTATTATCACTTAATGGTTTTTTTGGATCTTCAGCTGCAATCAATTTTTTTATTTTTGCTCTTACTGATGTTGAAGAATGATCTTTACCATCATTAGAAGAGATATGACTTGAGAAGAAAAATTTAAACTTAAATACACCACGAGGTGTATGCATATATTTATTTGAGGTTACACGTGAAATTGTAGATTCATGCATTCCAATTTCATTTGCAATATCTTGAAGTATCATTGGTTTCATTTCCTCATCTCCAAGCTCTAAAAATTTTACCTGACGAGATACAATGCTTGTAGCAACCTGCATTAATGTATCATTTCTGATCTCAAGGCTGCGAACAAGCCATCGAGCTTCTTGAAGTTGTGTTTTTAAAGCTTCATGTTCATTATTACCGCGTAAAATTTGAGCGTATTTTTGGTTGACTGAAAGTCTTGGTATTCCACTTGGGCTAATTTCTACTTGCCATTGATTATCAATCTTCTTAACAAATACGTCAGGAATAACATATTGAGCAGCCACTGAGTTGACTGTGAGGCCAGGCTTAGGATTGCAGCCTCTGATTAATGCTAGCGCTTCATTTAAATGATCTTCTGAGATACTAAGATTACGACGAAGTTCTCTATAATCTTGGTCTGCAACCAAATCTAGATAATCAGAGGCTATTTTAAGCGCTAGATTACGACCCGGTGTTTTTTTATTAAGTTGTTCAACTTGACGAATTATACACTCAGAAAGAGATCGAGCTCCAACACCAACTGGATCCAGTCGTTGAATCTTGAATAAAATTTTCTCAGCTTCACCTAATGTTATTGGAGGCTCTTCGTCCAAGCTCTCAATAATTTCTTGAATACTATCAGTCAAATAGCCATCATCATTAAAAGAGTCAACCAGCGCCTCTCCAATTAATACCTCACGAGCTGTGAATTTTTCAATCTCTAGTTGCCAATTTAAATGCTCTTGTAAGGTTTCATTTGATTCATCAGCAAAATCTATATTAAATCGATCTTGTAAATCCCAATTATTATCGCTATTTTGGTCAGAACTTCCTGATTGCCAAGACTCGTCAGTTTTAATATTTTCTGTTTTATTTTGAGGTAAATCATTAGTGCCTGAAATATCAGGTAAATCGTCAATTTCGAGCATTATATTTTCTTCAAGTGCTTTTTGAAGTTGTGCGCTTAGATCTAAGACAGGCAGCTGTAATAGTCTAATGGCCTGTTGTAGTTGCGGAGTCATTGCTAGTGACTGGCCATGCTTAAGTTGCAATGATGGTTTTAGCATATACTGATTTCTAAATTTTTAGATTTTGTATTAATCTTCGCTAACTAGTTAAAAGTATGCTTCAAAGTTTGAATTCTTGCCCAAGATAGACTTCTCGAACATATTGATTATCCAGTATCTCTGTTGGCGACCCAGCCGCAATCAAATCTCCATTGTTCAAAATATATGCATGTCCACATATACCTAGCGTTTCTCTTACATTATGGTCAGTTATAAGTATGCCAATATCTCGTTCGCATAAGTGTCTAATTATGCGTTGTATATCAAGAACTGAAATAGGATCAACCCCTGCAAATGGCTCATCGAGAAGTACAAACAATGGATTAGCAGCTAGAGCTCGAGCAATTTCAGCACGACGTCTTTCTCCACCCGATAGACTTATACCTAATGTTTTACGAGTATGATTAATATGAAGCTCTTCAAGTAGGTTCTCAAGCTCTTTTTCTCGGCCAGCACGATCTAAATCTTTTCGATTTTCTAAAATTGCCAGAATATTTTGTTCAACTGTAAGTTTACGAAAAATTGATGCTTCTTGAGGCAAATAACCTAACCCAATTTTAGAGCGTTCATGAATAGGTTTATTAGTAAGATTGATTCCATCTAAAAGGATACTTCCTCTGTCTGCTGACGCAAGTCCAACAATCATATAGAAGGCTGTTGTTTTGCCAGCACCGTTTGGACCTAGAAGGCCAACAACTTCACCACTTTTAATATTAAGTGTTAAGTTTTTTACAACTTCACGTGACTTGTAGCTTTTAGATAAGTCTTGAACGCTGAGAATACTCATTTGTTTTCATCTTCAATAGATAATTTATCCTCAATAAGATTATTGTTTGGCGTATAAGTAATTCTCACGGGATCATTAGCGCCCATAGAATCAGCATTTATTCTTCTTTTATCTATATCATAAGTGAAGTAATCAGATGTAATTTCATTACTACCCTCTGTGATAGAAGCATTCACAGAAAACTCTATAATACCATTTTGAACATCGTAAAATAATTTTTCTGCACTAGCATTGGTTGCATCTTCCGCACCATCGCGCTGTATGGAAAATGTTGCAGGAAGTCCAATGATGGTTGCTTTTTTTAAGGTATTTCCATCAAACAATAGTTCTGCGAAATCACATTTAATTTTACCGTTATTGACATCAATCATGACATTCCCAGAAAAGTTCCATATACCACCTTTGTTTTGGTCTAATATCGCACGACCTTCGTTAGATACTATAGAAATAGTACCTTGAGAAAATTTAATTCCAGTATAAATATATGTAGATGTTTGACCATCAAATTCCATTGTTTCTGCAAATATATCCCATGGTAAGCGACGTAAATCAATATCTGTTGTTTGAGCTGTTGTGAAGTCAAAAACAAATAAAGTAGTCAACAGTAAAGTGAGAGTCTTTTTAATTTTTTTAATCTTCATAATTAAGGTGCGATTTTTCCACGAATATCAGATTTAAGTTCGATTTTGTCATCATTAAATGATGCTAACATGCCTGTCGCATAAACACGGCGAGAACCAAATCGAATTTCTACTTTTTCTTCAGTTTCCGCAATGAATTTGTCTGGATTAAACTCTATATAATTAGTTTGAATTTTATTTTCATTGCTTGAGTTAACTATCTGAACGTACCCTTGTAATACTATCTTTGGAGTTCCTTCTTGAATCATTGCAAAATCTGAAGTGATGACCCATGGTACTTCGCTAACTGGCAAATATCGAATATTTACGTCAGTAAATTCTATACTTCCATCTTCAATTTGTTCTGCATAATCTGCTTGTATTTCATATAAAATTTGACCTTTATTATCATTACCAAGTATGCGTGTTTGTTTAAGATAATAGCTCTGATTAACTGGATTATAGGAGAGGCTGGTATCATAAAATGTAGTATTTGATCGAGTTAAATACCAAGTACCGATTGCAACTATTGATAAGATTAAAATAAAAGTGGTAGTTCGAAGACTCATGACTCTTATTTATTTTTATTTTGAGCTTCAAGTATTAGTTCACAAACTTCGCGAACTGCACCAAATCCACCACTAGCAGAAGTTGAATAATCGCATTTAGCGTGCAGTTCTGGAACGGCATTTGCAACTGCAATTGAGAATCCAACATAGTTTAATAATGGTAAATCCGGCATATCATCACCAACATAAGCGCATTCAGAAATTTGGATATCTAATCTTTTGGCTATATCGTTAAGAGCAGCTACTTTATCAACGCAACTCTCTACTAGTTTTGTCACTCCAAGTTCTAACATTCTTTTAGCAACAGCATTAGATTTTCGCCCACTAATGACAGCTACATAAATTCCTGAATCAATTAGCATTCTAATTCCATAACCATCTTGTGTACTAAATGCTTTTGATTCGACTCCAGTATCAGAAAGATAAAAACGACCATCTGTAAATACCCCATCAATATCGAAAGCAACAAGTTTAATTAAACTTAAAGAATCTTTATTCATATTAGACCTTCTCGAAACAAATCATGAATATTTAGAGCACCAAGTAATTTTTCATTTTCATTTACTACCAGTAGACAAGTGATTTTATTTTTTTCGATAAGATGAACTGCTTCTGTCGCTAAAATATTTTTAGTTGTTGTTATACAGTTATTATTCATAACATCACCAATATTTTTTTTGCGTATATCGATGCCATTATCTAAATTACGGCGTAAGTCTCCGTCTGTAAAAATACCTTTTAATATTTTATTTTTTGATACAACTGCAGTCATACCAAAACCTTTTTTTGTCATTTCCATTAGAGCATCAAGTAAACTTACGTTGGATTCAACCATTGGTATTTGATCTTCTATACGCATAATGTCAGACACTCTTAGTAATAGGCGTTTACCGATATCACCACTGGGGTGTGAGCGTGCAAAATCTTCTTGAGTAAAACCTCGACTTTTTAGAAGTGTTATTGCCAATGTATCACCCATAGCCATAGCGGCTGTAGAACTAGCAGTAGGCGAAAGATTGAGTGGACAAGCTTCTTCTTCGATATTGATATTAAGATAAATATCAGCGGCTTTTGCTAAGGTTGAATTGGGATTTCCTGTGATAATAATTAATTTTGTACATACCCTTTTTATACTTGGTAAAATATTAATAATCTCAGCAGTTTCTCCTGAGTAAGAGATTGCAATCAATAAATCTTGATTGGTAATCATTCCAAGATCACCATGAGCGGCTTCAGCGGGATGCAAAAAGAAAGCTGGAGTTCCAGTTGAAGATAAAGTTGCAGCAATTTTTCTAGCTACATGACCAGATTTTCCCATGCCGCATACAACAATGCGCCCCGAAGTTTCCAAACAAAGGTCGCAAACTTCAACGAACTTCACATTAAGACGATTTCGTAGAGAATTAACAGCACGTGATTCTATAGCTAACACATTATCTGCTAGTTTTAATATCTCTTCATTAGTAGGTTTATTAGGCAAAATAAAAAAACCTTATTTATGTTTATAATTTATTTTAATTACCCGATCATACATTTTTTATAATCACACGTACTGTATATACAGTAAAGGCAAACACTAATAGGACACCTTTTAATCGAGAAAGTGAAGTCTGATTATTAAACTTATAAGTCATAACAAATAATGCAATAGTAAATAAGATCATAATAAGAAAATGAAATGATAGAACGGAGTAATCAATATCTGATGGATTAATTACTGCAGCAATACCTATTACAGCTAATAAATTAAAAATATTAGATCCCACTATATTTCCTATTGCTAGACCGTATTCACCTTTTATTGCACTGACTATTGATATAGAAAGTTCTGGTAAACTGGTACCTAGGGCTACAATGGTAATTCCAATGACAATTTCGCTTACAGCCAACGATCTTGCAATCCCAATTGCGCCATCAACCAACCAATCTGCACCTAAAAATAATGCTAACAGTCCAATTACGAGCTTGAAGAATGTTGATGTCATTGTTAAATTTTTTGGTATTTCTTCCTCATAATTTATTTTTATTGGATTACTTAAGGAAGCTTGAGTTTCAATTTTTACAAACCAGAACAGAATAATGCTTAAACTTAAAAGCATGATAACGCCATCAATACGACTAACATTAGCATCTAAGAAAAGTAATATTATAAAAGATGAAATCGCAAGCAAGATTTGCATTTTTCGATTCAGCGTTGATTCCAAGGGGATTGGACGGATAGCTGCAGTTAATCCTAATATAAGACCAATATTAATAATGTTTGATCCAAGCGCATTGCCAAAAGCAAGGCCAGGTTCATTTTGGCTAGCAGAAATAATTGAAACTAAGATTTCAGGCGCTGATGTTGCAAAAGCAACAATAGTTAATCCAATTAATAAAGGTGTAATTCCAAAATTGCGAGCTAAAGCGGATGCCCCACGGACAAAACGATCGGACCCCCATATCAGAAGAGCAAGACCACCAATGATTAAACAAATATGTGAAATATCAATGCTATTAATCATACAATTATTAAATTTTAACTCAATTAATGGGTAAGTGAAGATAATTAGAATCTATTTTTTCATTAAATAAAATATAATACATAAAAAATTCTCACTTTCGAAACAACAAGATTTATAGTTAGACTTTTAATTCAATAATGTTTAGCTTGAACACTTAACGAGTATCATAATATGAAACCTTCAGAAATAAGAATTTTACTAGAAGCTGGATTTAAATCTTCAGTTGTAAAGGTTGAAAGCGATGATAACACTCATTTCAGCGCTTTAATTATCACCACAGAATTTTCCGGAAAAAGATTATTAGATCGCCATCAGATGGTATACAAATGCTTAGGATCACTAGTAGGCAATGAAATACATGCATTGTCCATAACAGCTTTAACTCCCGATGAATGGAATAAGCAGTCAAATGGAGCAACCGATTTTGGATAAATTACATATTACAGGTGGATTTAGATTATCCGGGCAGGTTGCTATTTCTGGCGCTAAAAACGCGGCTCTACCAATACTTGCTGGAACATTACTAGCATCAGAAAAGGCGATTATTAGAAATATTCCGCACTTAAATGATGTAACCACCATGCTATCTTTGCTGCAAATGCTTGGTGTTCAGGTTACTTTAGCTGATCCTGTCGTTGTTGAAATAGATGCAAATATGGTTACTTCATATGAGGCACCTTATGACTTAGTTAAGACAATGCGCGCTTCAATCTTAGTGCTGGGTCCATTATTAGCTAGATTTGGTAAAGCTAATGTTTCGCTTCCAGGTGGTTGCACCATTGGCGCGCGTCCCGTCAATCTACACATTGTAGGGTTGGAGGCTAT
>CERI01096515.1_pt1 | contig 18729 bp, 23 predicted proteins | sample 350261 | NCBI WGS metagenome assembly CERI01 (sample SAMEA2620979, study PRJEB7988) | marine metagenome | isolation source: saline water (ENVO:00002010), including
ATAGATAAATAAAAATAGGTTCTTCATTTTGAAATTTTTCTTGAATATTAGCGAAATTACCAAATGCGGAAAAGGGAATAGCTTCATTATGTTTAACTTGATGAATTTGTTGATTTAAACATATATATACACCCATGTGATACCCAGTTTCTGGATCATGATTAATTTCCAAATAATCGGGTGTAGTTTTAAATTCCTTTTGTATTTTAACCTGTAATATATTTTTATAATTATCATCGGTTTTAACAAGTTTAACAAAATCCACATGGAGGTCAAAAATTTTCTCAATAAATATCTGAGCCATTTGAAAGCCAGGTCCAGTTGGAAATACATTTTCAAACCATCCATGTTCATCTTTGACGCTAATTTTATTAAAATCTAGGAATAATGCACCAATAAAAGCTTCAAATAAACAACCTAGTTTTTTAAGATTAGTTCGCGTTTTCTTTTCTTCAGCATGTCTGGATAATATTAACCATTTATGTAATCGCATCTCGTAAGCTAATCTTCCTATATGTTCATTTTTAACTAGTGCAATTTTTTTTTCAGTCATAAATCCTTCATCGGCTTTAGGAAACCTTCTATATAGATAATATTTTGTAACAAGCTCCAATACTCCATCACCAAGAAATTCAAGACGTTCATTAGATTTTGTTTTAAGAGGAAGACAATCATAGGGCTGCGGCATTAATATAATATTTGCTTCTGAATTTTCTAATGCAGGTCTTTTAGTGTAAGAGCGATGAACAAAAGCGCGTTTATATAATTGAATATTTGAAATATTAGCAGTAATACCATACTTATTTAGAATAGATTGAACATCGTTCAATGTAATCTCTCTATTTTCAGAATTATATGGATTAAAAATAAGAGTTCCATCTTCAGTAGAAATATCACCATCTTGTTGAATACATTTATGTTCTTCAGATATACTGGTCATTAATTTAATATATTTAACAGATTTTAAGTCATTTCATAATAAATATAATGTTACACTATATTATATTATGGTTCTCATGAATGGTCCAAAGCGCGTTCGCAGTATTCAATCAACCACAAACAAAATCACAATTTATGGTGATATGGGTGGGTTGATTCCCACAGCAAATCGTCGTGTAGCAAATGATGCTGCTAGAAGAAATAAAGGTGCCAATAATATTAACATTCCTGTTCCTGGTTTAGGTGCTCCGGCGGCAAATACGTTTGGGGCAGTTCCTACAGGTGCATCGTCTACTGGTATTGCCTACATGATGGGACAGAATCCCACAGGTAGATACATGCTTTCGCGTAATCCCTCGTGTTCTGGTGGTGTTGGACGCAAACCAGTCAATATCTGTAACTCTGGATTACGTTGGTAATTATTTTCTTATGATATATTAAAATGGCTAGAAATCAACCTAGATATCATAGAGGACGCTCTGCTGTAGCACGGAAAGTGATGTTGTCTGCAGGAAGTAGCAATGGAATGATGCCTCAAGGAGGCATGGTAACATGGCAAGGTGAACAAATTGGACCCAAGCGTTATTTTGGTGGAATGAAGAAGGGCGGATCGCCGCCTTCTGCTACAGGATTTATGCGTCCATCTGGGAGATTAAGCAATCAAATAACTGCTACAGCTACTAGACCCAATTTCCTATTTAGAATGAAGACAAATCCTGGTCCATCGCCTTTTGGATTTGGTCCTCATGCATAAATTTATTAATAAAGAACTTAATAAGCATTTGAATAATTATTATAATGCTTATTAAGATAGATTCTAGAGAGAAGGATTTATACAACTTGTGTAAATTGGAAGCGGAAAATGTTTTATTTGAAACATTAGCAGTAGGAGATATAATTATTTATGATGACGAGAATAACGAAAAGATTATTATAGAGAGAAAGACACTATATGATTTAGCAGCCAGTATTAAAGATGGGCGTTATGCTGAACAAAGTTTTAGATTAGACAATTGTAAATTACATAATCATCATATTATTTATTTAATAGAGGGTAATTTAGAAAAATATAATCCTAGAAAGGGGCGATTGGAAAAATCCGCTTTATTATCAGCATTTACAACAATCACGTATTTTAAGGGTTTCTCTCTTCACAGAACAGAGAATTTGAGCGAAACTGCCGAATTTATTTTAGGATATACAAAAAAGTTAGAAAAAACCAAGAAATCGTCTTATTATGAGGGTGAAAATATTAGTAAAAATAATTATGTGGAGGTGGTAAGCCGTGTAAAAAGAGATAACATAACCCAAGATAATATTGGTGCTATAATGATATCACAAATACCAAGAGTAAGCCCTACGATAGCATTAATAATTATGAAAGAGTATAAGACAATTGGAATGCTTATTAATGCTTTAAAAGAAAATCCCAAAGTTTTAGATAATATAATGATGGAAACAAAGGGAGGAAAACCTAGAAAAATATCTAAAACAAGCACAGCAAATATTTATAATTATTTGCTACCTAATTCTCAATCAGAAATTTCAGTTATAACGAAGTGAATAATTATAGAAACTTATAATATATGGTGGAAATAAATGAAATATACAAATATTTAGGATTAGCACTGGTGATTGTTCTAATAATAGTGTTTATTATGCGTTGTATGAAACTGAATTTATCTATAATTGAGGGTATGATGGGTTCGTCAAACAACGGTGATAGTGGTAATTCTTGGTTTGGAACAAATAACAACGATAATAATAACAATAACAATGATAATAATAATAATAATAATAATAATGACAATAATAACAGTAGCTCATTTTTTGGAGGAAATAATAGCAATGATCCTCAAGCTCAGGCAATAGAACAAATAGCAGATGCAATCAAAGCTAATGCTGATAAAATTAACGATACATTATTACTAGATAAGTATAAATCGAATTATGAAGATATAATTATTAATCTAGAATCAGTAGTAACAAATACTATGCTTTCCAGTTTAAAACCACTTGCACTTGCAATATCAAAAGATCCTACTAGTCAAAACAGCCAAACAGCTATGGTTGGACTTGAAAATTTAAATAAATTTCGTTCAACATTAGAAGATATGATGACGGCTTTAGACAAAACATCTTCTAATATACCGAGTGCGTCAGGATTTTTTGGTGGAAATAATAATTAAATTTTTACATAATCCAGTAGCATTTGAACTATTATCAATATTTGCTAAATGTGATTTAATATCAGTATTGCACTTATTGGAATAGTTAGGATGACACCATCTTCCTAAGTGTATTACAGGATCGCGAAATTTTACAATATTTGATATAATTTTTATAATAGTTTTCATTCTATTTTAATAGTAATATTATTTTAATAAATATTACTATTTCAATTTTAATATATAAAAAATATATATGCAATGTGATATACCAGTAGTAGTTATTGCGTTTCATGGCGCTTATGATGAAAATAAAGTATTTAAATCACCAATAAATGCGGCAAAAATAAATGCAACATCTGTAGGTACATGTAATTATTTAACAGAAGAAGTTCCAAAAGCTATACCAATATTAGCAGAAAAATTTCGAATGGAATATGATTGTGATACTATGGTGGAAAAACTAAGAGAAGAATTATTTAATATAGATCATCGAGGAATGGAATTGAGATCAGGAAAAATTGATACACCACTAGAAAAGTCTGTTCGGTCGTCCTGGAAAGAGGAAAAAGACCCAGACGCTAAAGAATTTATGAAAAGTATACCAAATTCTTATCAAATTTATAACATAATGAAGGACAGCGATGTTCAAAATAAATCTTATGAAATAAAGAAGTCCAATGTTAATCATGATGATTACTATCCTTATGATGATAGAATAGTATTATTATATCCTGACGGAAGTGAGAAAGATATTGTCCCAAGCTGGAAAAAAGGAGATTATTCATTATTTCCCGATAGACCATCAACCGACCCTAATAGACCATCAACCGACCCTAATAGACCATCAACCGACCCTAGTTACTATTATGAGAACGAGGAAGATGGTCCTGATGGCGTTTATATTGATCTCGTGGATATCATGAATAGAATTAGGGATCAGGGTTTTAATGATGTTATTATTATAGATTTAGCATGCAATGCACTAGCTTTTCCTCGGCTCCTAAATCCTGTAGCAGCGAGGGACATGCGGCACGAATCATTTAAATTCAAGCGTTCTGTGCGCCAAGGCGAACCGCGCGGCTACGGTGGCGGTTTACGAAATCCAAGAACACAAAAATCGAGAACACGAAAGCTAAGAAGACGAAAACCAAGAACTCGAAAGCATAGACTACGAAAAAAGAGAAAAAAAGTTAAGAATTAACAGAAATAGACACCTCATTCCCAGAATAATATCCGGAATCAACTAAGGATTTAGTGTATTCATTTCCTCCCCATGTAGTATCCATAGGATTAGGACTGACTTTATTATTATCTTCATGAAACATTTTGTCTAGGGGAGTTGTGTCTCCTATATATTGATTGTCTCGATCATAACCTGGATAACTATTTTTATTATAGGGTGGATCATTGCGATTTGCATCAAATAATTTTGTTACTTTTCCGTTAGCGCTTTGTCCAGGATGAGCATCAGGCAGTCCACCCTGTAAATTGTCTGGTCCAGGTCTGGCTTTATATACAGATTTCCCTTGTGCATCGTAGGAATGTTGTAAGTATAAAACAGGACATCTAATACCTTGACTGCGTTGCCATTCTGTAAATTGGACATAATCCTCTAAACTATTAAAACGAACCGGATTTACACCGGGAACTTTTCCTGTTTTTGAATTAAACAAAAATATAGCATTTCCTTTTTGTATAAGAATATCAGCACACCTATAATTATGCCTAGTTCTAAAACCTTCTGTAGTATTTGCACAAGTAACATAGTAAAGGCCTAAAAGAAAAACTAATCCAATTATTATATTTTTAAGCATATATAGTTTATAGAGAGATAATTCTATAAACTATGATGATTTTTTAGTCTTTTTCAACTATTACTGTTAAAGGCAAATTTTTATCTGTAAAATTTGCGAGAGCGTCGCCTTATTAGACTACGAGATTTTCTGCGATATTTTCTGCGAGATTTGCTACGAGGTTTGCTACGAGGTTTTCTGCGAGATTTTCTGCGAGATTTTCTGCGAGATTTTTTACCTCCCACAGATTTAGGGGGGCGCGCAGCACTGCGCTGGGCCGCCGTCGCCGCTTGCTGATCCCTCTTCACAAGCTCGAGGGCGGCCATGAGGTGGCTTACGTCGCCGAGGAGATCTTCGTCCTCTTTTGGACCGATTTCGCTCATTTTTTCTACATCGTTGATCTTTTTCTGGAGTGCCGCATATCTTTTGCAAAACTCTAACGGAAGGGCGGCTTGCCCGAGAAGACGTTCACGCTGCTTTCCGAGTAATTTCAATTTTTCTGTTTCGACGCGAGCATTGGCGATTGAGATGTTAGGGGCGTTGAGTTTTTCCTTGATGATCGATCGTTTTTGAGTTATCTCCTTGACGCGGTCCTGGATGATCGAGAGAGCGTCATGGAGGCTATTGTAGACCTTGCGGAGCCTGTCAATTATGAGATTCGCAGACGCTAACCGCTCAAGCGCTTCAGCATGGGCATCGTCGCTCGCCGACGTCGCGGGGGCGCGATCGAAGAGCTTGAATACTTTTTTTTTACTATAAGACATCTTATAATAAATATAGATTATTTATTTTAAGATTCAAATTTTTTTCTATAATAATTTATATAATGAAGTTTATTAGTATAGGAGGAAATCAGTCAAAAAAATTTGATAATTTAGTTAATAATCACCCTGCGTTTGTTAAATTTTATTCCCCGCAGTGCGGTCATTGCACAGCAATGGCGCCAGCATGGAATAATTTATCTAATAAATTAGATAATCATTTAAATGCAGATATACTTATAATTGAGGTGCATGCTGAAGCTATACCAAAGATTAAAAGTAGTTGCACCTCAAATATTCAGGGTTTTCCTACAATAATGGAAGTGAAACCCGGAGGTTTAATGGGTAAAGAATATAATGGAAATAGAGAGGCTGATGATATGGCCAATTTTGTAGTAAATGAACTACTTAGTAATGAAATGGACGGGATAGTAGGTAAAAAAAAATCATTAAAAAAGAAACGTCGTAGTGCAAAGAAACGTAGCACAAAGAAACATCGTAGTGCAAAGAAACATCGTAGTGCAAAGAAACGTCGTAGCACAAAGAAACGTCGTAGAAACAAATAAATTATTTCATAAAAAAGTATCCACCAATAATCAAAAGAATAAAGCCCATAAATCTAGATATTGTGAACTCTTTTTCGGCTAATAGATAAATTGCGATACCACTTACAAACAAAGATATCATAAATCCCGACATTTCCATATCAGAAACGTCATGATATTTTAATAAGTTAGATGCTACAACACCAATGAATGTTCCGAAGATACCTAGAGCAGTTAATTTCCATATGTCATCAAAAGATAATTTGGTAAATTCTCTTATTGTTTTTTGAGGTTTTCTGCGATATTGGGATATTAGTATGCTTCCTAATACGAACGTAGCAATAATAGTATCAAAAAATACCATAGTGATTGGATTAAATTTTGTAAGTAGCCCTTTTTCGTATGATGCAGTTAGCCAGCCGAATACGGAAGTTAGAAGAAAAAAAGTATACACAGCATATCTAGATTTAATAAATTGTTCCATATGTAGTATGAATAGAAAATTTATAATTTCTTAAAAAATTGAATTAGATAAACATACATATATATTATCAATAAATATGTATGACTCATATAGGTTATTAACATTCAACGTTAGTGATAATGTTGTTAAGGGTAAATCAGATGAATGGTATAAAAATGAAAAAGAATTTTTAATCCAAATGTTTGGTATAAATGAAAAAGGACAAACAGCTTCTATATTTGTGACTGGATATACACCCTTCTTTTATATAAAAGTTGGAGATGATTGGACTAAAACAACAGTAATGGGTTTTGCCGGTCAAATAAGAAAAGATATGGGAAAATATTATGAAGATACTATTGTCGATGTTAAGTTAGTTTCAGATAAAAAAACATTGTATGGATTTGATGGAGGGAAGGATCATACATTTCTAAAAATAAAATTTAAGACTGAAGCAGCAATGCGGAAGGCAAAGAGTCTTTGGTATATATCTAAAACAACAAAGGAAGGAGTATATAAAAGAAATCTGAAAGAAGAAGGATATGAATATGGTGAGACGAAAACTATATTATATGAGGCGCAAATACCGCCGTTATTGCGATTATTTCATATAAAAAAGATAAGTCCATCTGGTTGGATAGGGATTCCAAAAACGAAATCTTTGTTACATAAAAAAGAGAAAAAAACTACATCATGTGATAAAGAATATACAATTCATTATACGAATATTATATCGTTAGCAAAGAAAGAAACCCGAGTGCCATATAAAATAGCTAGTTTTGATATAGAGGCATCTAGTAGTCATGGAGACTTTCCTTTGGCTGTAAAAAATTATAAAAAATTGGCCATGAATATAGTAGAAATATGGGAGCATAGTGATGATGATTTGGATATGGAAAAACTGTTTAGTATAATTAGAACAGCCTTTGGATCAGAAGGATATAATGAACAAGATGTAGATCTCGTTTATACGCAAACAAAAGTTAAACCAGATGATTTAGAGGAATATTTGGATAGATGGATTCAAATAAAACCGTCATCGTGTAAAGGACTAATAGATGATATAGAGGAAATTAGTGATACAGAACAAGACTGTGATGAAGGCCAAACAGAAGAGGGTGCAGAGGAGACAGGAAAGAGTTGGCAGTATAAAAAAAAACCAAAAGTTTATAAGAAGGGAGGAACTATAATTGATTTATTGAATGATCATACAGCTGAACGTGAAACCAAAATAATGGTATTAACAAAAACATTATCAGATGTATTTCCAAAACTAAAAGGAGATGAGGTTACATTTATCGGAACAACATTTCTTCGTTATGGAGATAAGGAACCATATTTAAATCATTGTGTAGTCAGGAATACTTGTAGTGATATACCTCAAATAAAAAATTCAAAGATAGAAAGTTATAAAACAGAAAAAAGTGTTTTATTGGCTTGGACAAAATTAATTCAACAAGAAGATCCAGATATTGTGATAGGATATAATATCTTTGGTTTTGATTATCAATTCATGTATCAACGAGCGGATGAATTAAATTGTGTTAAAAGATTTTTACAATTATCTAGAAATAAACGGGAGGTTTGTATTAATAGAAATTGGCGAACACAAAAAGAAGGACTAGAAGAAAATTCAATATTCATTGCAAGTGGACAACATGATCTAAAATTTGTTAATATGAAAGGTAGATTACAAATAGATTTATATAACTATTTACGAAGAGATTATCAACTAATTAAATATAAATTAGATTATGTAGCCGGATATTTTATAGGTGATAGTGTAAAAAATATAGAACATGAAAATGGTAGAACTAAGATTTATAGTAAAAATTTAACAGGATTAGAAAATAATAGTTTTATTCAATTAGAAGAAGAGGCACATAGTGTTGATTCCTATAAAGGAGGTCAAAAATTTGAAGTATTAGATGTAGATCCTATAGAAGGAACTTTTTGGATAGATAGCATTGAGACGCCGAATATGGCTAAAAGGGTGCGATGGGGATTAGCGAAGGATGATGTTACACCACAAGATATATTTCGTATGACAAACCAGGGACCAAATGAGCGTTCAGTTATTGCGAAATATTGCATTCAGGATTGTAACTTAGTCCATCACTTATTAAAAAAAATAGATGTTATTACAGGTTATATTGAAATGGCTAGTCTTTGTAGTGTCCCTTTAAATTTCTTAGTAATGAGAGGACAGGGTATCAAACTAACTAGTTATATTGCTAAGAAGTGTAGAGAAAAGAACACATTAATGCCGGTAATAGATAAAGTGGATGATGATGAAGGATATGAGGGAGCTATAGTTTTAGATCCAAAATGTGACTTATATTTGAAAGATCCTGTAGCTTGTGTAGATTATAGTTCATTATATCCATCATCAATGATAAGTGAAAACATATCGCATGATAGTAAGGTTTGGACAAAAGAATATGATCTAGAAGATAATTTATTAGTTGAAAAAGGTGAAAAAAATGAACAAGGAGAATTTATTTATGATAATTTAGAAAAATACAAGTATGTAGATGTTACGTATGATACATATAAGTGGAGACGTAAAAATAATAATCCAAAGGCAGCAATGGAAAAGGTAAAAGTAGGATATAAAGTATGTAGATTTGCTCAATTTCCAGAGGGTCTGGGAATTATGCCTGCAATTTTGGAAGAATTGTTAGCAGCAAGAAAAGCAACACGCAAACTAATTCCTCAACAAAAAGATGAATTTATGAGAAATATTTTAGATAAAAGACAACAAAGTATTAAAGTTACGGCAAATTCTATGTATGGTCAAACAGGAGCGAGAACAAGCACCTTTTATGAGAAAGATTGTGCTGCGTCAACAACAGCAACAGGTAGAAAACTATTAACATATGCTAAAAGGATTATTGAAGAAGCATATGAGAATAGAATAGTAAATACCAGTCAAGGCAAAGTAATGACGAAAGCAGAATATGTATATGGAGATACAGATTCTGTATTCTTCAAATTTAATTTTACTGAAATAGATGGAGAAACACGAATTGAAGGACAAAAAGCTTTAGAACTAACAATTGAATTAGCTAAGGAAGCGGGTGAACTTGCTACTAAATTTCTTAAAAAGCCACATGATTTAGAATACGAGAAAACATTTTGGCCGTTTTGTTTATTATCGAAGAAGCGATATGTAGGATTATTATATGAGGAAGATCCACATAAATGTAAGCGTAAATCAATGGGAATCGTTTTAAAACGAAGAGACAATGCGCCAATCGTTAAAGATGTATATGGTGGTGTAATCGATATTCTAATGAAGGACAAGAATATCGAAATGGCGGCGGAATTTTTAGAAGTTTGTTTAAGTGAGATAGTAGAAGAGAAATATGGTATGGATAAATTAATAATTACAAAATCATTGAGAAGTGGATATAAAAATCCTAAACAAATTGCTCATAAAGTATTAGCAGATAGAATTGGAAGACGTGATCCAGGCAATAAACCTAGTGTAGGTGATAGAGTAGCATTTGTATATATAAAAAATCCAGATAAAAAGGTATTACAAGGTGAGCGTATTGAAACACCTGAATTTATTAAGGAGAATAGTGTTGCAATTAATTATGAATTTTATATAACAAATCAATTAATGAAGCCTCTACAACAAGTATTTGCATTAGTATTAGAACAATTATCAGGATTCAAAAAAAAGAAAGGAATTAGTTTAAGAAAATGGAAAGCCGAGTTGGCTGCATTGAAAGAAAAATGGCCAGATCCAGTAAAGTATCTTCATAAATTAGAATTATTACGAAATAAAGAAGTGAAAGCTTTATTATTTGATAAATATATAAAACAAACTAAATAAATTAAATAATTTCGTCAACTAATCCGTATTTAAGACATGTATCAGAATCTAACCAAATATCACTTAATAAGAGTTCTTCTAAATTTTTTTTATCTAGCTTCGTGTTATTTAAATAAATATTACGAACATTATCCATAAAAAAATTAAAATTAGTCATTTCATTTTGAAGTTCATTAAATTTACCAGATGAAGCTCCTGTAAGCTGATGTATTAACATGGCCGAGTGTTTTGTCATAAATCTTTTATCTCCACAAACAGAAATAAGTGAGGCGGCAGATGCAGCATAACCATCAATATATACATGTATTGGTGTTTGAACATTTTTCATTACATCGCAGACATAAAATGTCGGCATCAATGCTCCGCCTCCACTTTGTATATGAAGTGTGATACATGGATCAATGAGAGGATATTTAACTTTTTGAATCTGTGCCTGTTTATCTAATTCACATAATGTTCGTGAGAGTTCAAAACAACTTTCATCAGACACTGCTCCATAAAAATATAGTGTTAATGGTTCAATTTCCATTTCTTTATTTGTAATATTAGCGGCATTAGTTTTTTGAGTTAATTGGTTAGTTGTTGAATCAATTAATACTCTTCGCATTATCTTTCTTCTAGTCAAACTATTTGTTTGTAATGCAAAGGTGGAAACATAATTAATGTTATTAAGCATTAAAACTAATAATATACGAATCCAAGTCATATATAGTAAGTTAAGATTTAAAGATTCCTAGAACATTTAATAAATAAAGATGTCAAATGATAATTTTATTAATCCTTTACAAGTTCAGTTACCGACAGAAGAAGAAGATATATGTGCGATATGTCAAGATAATTTAAGTGCATCGCAAACATATAGATTACCAGAATGTCATCATAATTTTCATACTCATTGTATTGTTACATGGTTTAGAACACGTCCGTCCTCCGAGGACGACAGTTGGTGTAATCAATTGGCGCAAGGAGGGTCTTGTCCTTGTTGTGGAAATAAAGGTATAAATAATAATGTCTGTAAGAAAAGAGGTCCCAGGCGTTGGCGATCGGCCAGTTGCATTCCACCTTCCCGATATCGTTATTTAAGAAACTATTCAAAAAGAAATGATGCACCAAAAAGTTTAATTAAATTATTTCAAAAATTAGATGAAGCTAAGGAAAATATAAAAGAGGTAAGAAAGAAGAAGGCTAAATTTATGGAGTCACTTAAAACAGAATTAGTAAATTTTCATGATATGGATAAAAAACGCAGAGAGGCTAGAATGTGGATATGGCAGGCTCAAAGAAAAATCAATGCATTAGAATTTGAAATAGGAACATTCCCAATTATTCCTATAATAATACCGACACCTATTGATATTAATTAATTTCCCTCAATTTATCATAAAAAAATTTATAATTTGTATAAGCTTTTTTAATAATATTATCTGGTATTTTTGGTATATTTTCTGTATAAGGGTCACATCGAGATTTAACCCAATCCCGAACACAATCTTTATCTAATTTGTCCGGTTCCTTTTTTTCAGTTAATCTCTCTTCATAAGTTTCTTTAATCCAATATCTACTACTATCGCAAGTATGTAATTCATCAATTAGTATAATATTTCCATCAGCATCTTTCCCAAATTCGTATTTAGTATCAACTAAAATAAACCCAGCTTTATCTGCAATTTTTTGTCCATACTGGAATAGTTCTAGTGCTTTTTTATGAATAAACTCATATTCTTCGAGAGACATGTATTTTTGGCTGATAATATCATTTTTACATATAGGTTCGTCATTTTCGGTTTTAGTAGTAGGAGTAACAACTGGCTGTAAAAGTTTTTGATTTTTAATTAATCCATCAGGAAAATGCAAACCGCAATATAGTCTGTGTCCGTTATTATAATATGTCCATAAACTTGTATTTGTGTTTCCAGCAATATATCCTCTTACTACAAACTCAATTTTGAAAGGAATACATTTTTTAACTATCATACATGTTCCTTCTGTTAAAATATAATGATTATCAATTATGTCTTTTGTTTTATTAAACCATAATGCACTTATTTTATTTAATAAGTCTCCTTTACCTGGTATAATACCTAAATGTCTATTAAATGCACTAACTCTATCTGTTGCTTGCATTAATAGATGTTTGTCGTCTAATTCATAAACATCACGAACTTTTCCTCTATAAATACATGTATTTGTCATGTATTTATAAATATAATGGAGTATTTTTAAACTATTCTATTTTTATATTTTCAGTTGGGACTGGGACTGATGAGCCAGTGCAGACATTGGTGATAACCCAAGAACCCAAAACCACCCACATAGATGTGAGTATTCTTGAACCTTCCTGAATACACCATCTTAGTCCTGAGCAATGAGGGCTAGCAACAATAAATGGAGCAGCAATAAATCCCATAAAACTAAGTGGTGTGCAAAATTTAACATATAGATGAGCTGAAATATAATGAACAGATGTCCATATAACATAAATACCGCTGAATTTCCACCCGTATATTGCATATTGTTTAATAATATCAACTTTTTCTGGTGTTAGTAAGGAGTGCATATTATGTAATATGTGCCTTTGTTTATTATGGTTTATAAAAGACTTTATTCGCGATCTTCGGTTTCAGACTGTGTCACTGGTGACCATGTAACGCCTCTTTCGCCGTTTCTTACTCTTATAGGAGTAGTTCTTGTATCAGGCGTTATAAAAGAATATTCAACAGTTAAATTTCCTGATGTATCCATATTATTTATTTGATTAATAATGTCTTGTCTTATTGCTTCAGCAATATTAGTAATAGAACCATTTGGTTGTCTAGATTCATTATTATTTGGTTGTGATAGATTATTATGTTCTCGAATATCATATCTACACACAGGACAGCGAACACTATTTGAGAACCATTCATTTATACCATTAGAATCAAAAATATGTTGACAGTGTCTAATTCTGATAACATTTTGATTATTTCCAAAAGGAATAAGTGTTATTGGACATCTATGGTTTAGTGGGTTGGCAATTTGATTAAAAGGAAGTGTTTCCGTTGCTTCCGATATTTGCTGTTGAGTAGGTCTTACTCTAACTGATTCAAAATTAAAATTGCGAAATATATTATCAGGAGACATAGTAAAATTATTTAAGTTTGCCGACCTGGCGTAGTCGCGAAAAATCCTGTCTAAAGAATTTCGGCGCCTATAAGGGATGTAATTAGATCTGTTATTTGATTCATTTTCTAATTGAGACAATCTGGTTTCTAGGGCACGGATTTGATCTTGTTGTTCATTAATTATTGACTGCGATCTCTCATTATTTTCGGAGATATTTTCATTATTTCTGTTGTTACGTCTGTTTCTTCTAATTAACCTACGATTAATTACATCAGAAATAAGATTATCTTGATTATTAATAACACCAACTATGTTATTAAATAATTGTATATTATTATAGTTGTTATGAATATATCTTGTTAATAAATCTCTCTCTTCATCATTCATATATGTAAGTAATATAATAAATGTGTTTAAATATAAGTTCAATATAACCAATTATGAATAATATACAATTCAATAAGTATGAAGGAAAAGGTTTATCTGGTTTAGCAAATATAGGAAATAGTTGCTATTTAAATGCTTGTATGCAAATATTTTCTCATATTTATGAATTAAATGAATTTTTAAATCCAGGAGATTATAAAAAGAAAATTAATAGAAAACCTGAGTCAGTTATTTTACTTGAATGGGATAAATTGCGAGAGATGATGTGGAGGACAAATTGCACTATAGCTCCATATGGGTTTGTTAAGGCAATTCAGAAAGTTGCACAGATTAAAGATAGAAATATTTTTTCAGGACATGCTCAAAATGATATACAAGAATTTTTATTATTTATTGTAGATTGTTTTCACGAGGCATTGGCGCGCGAAGTCGAAATGCATATTTCGGGGGACGTGCGTAATAGTAAAGATTTACTTGCTAAAGAATGTTATGAAATGATGCGTGAAATGTATAAAAAGGAGTATTCAGAAATATTAGGAATGTTTTATGGAATACATGTTTCTGAGATAACGAGTTCAGAAACGGGGGACAGATTGAGTTTAAGACCCGAACCATTTTCTGTGTTGAGTCTTCCAATACCTAATATTAGCAATAACATTACATTATATGACTGTATGGATGAGTATTGTAAAAAAGAAGAATTAAAAGGAGAGAATGCGTGGTTTAATGATAAATTGGATCAGAAGCAGGATGTTAATCGAGGTATTATTTTTTGGAGTTTACCAGAGATATTAATTATAGATTTAAAACGTTGGGGGGATCGGGGACAAAAGATTCATAAATTAGTAGATGTCCCAATTGATGAAGTTAATTTTACAAAATATGTTAAGGGATATGATAAAAATTCGTATATATATGATTTATTTGGAGTTTGTAATCATTCAGGCGGATCATTAGGAGGCCATTATACATCATTTGTTAAAAATGCAAATGGGAAATGGTATGAGTTTAATGATACTTTGGTAAGAGAAGTGGAATCTGAAAAAATTATTAGTCATCAATCATATTGCTTCTTCTATCGTAAAAAAAAAATAAGTCAATAAATATATACTATGGATGTTAATCTAAATTCAATTACAGGAGTTCCATATTCACATACTGGGGATTTTGCTCCAAATCCAATAATTTTAATTATATTTAGTGTAGTTATAATTGGTTATTATGCTTTATTCTCTTCTTTAGGATCTTCTAAAGGCGCGACAATGGTGTCTGATACAGGGAATCCAGTTAAAGGAATTGTAATTATGGAAATTCTATTGTGGGCTGTTTTTATTATTTTACTGTTTTTAAACGGCGCAGCTTATATTTTTAATATGGATATAACAGCATACATTAAAAATATTTTCTCTCCAGTAGCTGAGTTAGATATTGTTGTTGATAATAGGAATAAGGCTGGTGAAAAAACGGAAGAACCTACAACTGTTCCTGAAATTAAATTAAAAAAGCAGGTATTTCATGTGCCCGGAAACAAATATGTTTATGAAGATGCAAAGGCTATTTGTAAAGCTTATGGTGGTAAGTTAGCGTCATGGAAGCAAATGAATAATTCTTTTGATAAGGGAGCTGATTGGTGTAGTTATGGATGGTCCGAAGATCAGATGGCGTTATTTCCTACTCAATATGATAAATGGAAAAATTTACAAGATATTCCTGGTCATAAACATGACTGTGGTCGTCCAGGAATAAATGGAGGTTACATAAAAAATCCTAATGTTCGTTTTGGTGCAAATTGTTATGGATATAAACCAAAGATGACTGAACAGGAGGCAGAACTAATGCAGACTGACTCGCCTTATCCTGTTACACAGAAGGAATTGGCGTTTGATAAACGAGTGGATTTCTGGCAATCAAAACTCCCCGAGATGTTAGTAGCACCATTTAATTATAACAATTGGAGTGTAATATAGATTCAATACAAATATTCTTATTTAGAGTAAATGAGAATATTTATTTCCTGCTTCGTGTTTTACGTCCTCCAATATGACGTCTAACTGTGCGGCGACCTCCAGATTTTTCCGATAAGTGCGCTAAAAGTGAATTCATGCATTTTTTTTTCTTTTCATTCCAACTGCAATGCCGTATTGGTGAGCAGCTTTTTCTAGTAAATTCACAGTTTATTATACTAGATGGTTTGAGGCTATTTTGTTTAAATTTTTTAATTAAAGCATTTTTTGCTTTATTATTTGGAAAAGGCATTTTCATCATACCATTAACGATATCATGTAATAAATTCTTCTGCCGCCACCCAAGTTTTTTATTTTTATTTATATCACTGGCTATTTTTCGAAGCTTACTTGTTATTGTAACTGGAGTTTCTTTAAGTTCATAAATCACCCATAACATTATAATATTAACTGTAGTATGATTATCAATATTTGTTGCATCTAGCCCTCCCAGGGCTAGATAAAAACTAAGTATTCCAAGCATTATTTTAGAAGCTTGATTTCTCGATAAAAATTTATAATTCATTTACTATTTATTTAGAATTTTTATTTTTTTGTGTTTTTCGGGTACTAGCTATACGTCTTTTTTTGGTCAATTTTTGTTTAGGTTTAACTTGTGCTAAATTGAATAATTTATCAAATAAGTTATCACTAATAACTTCAGAGTGTTTATCTTGAAATTTTTTTCCAGACATTGTTTGTTGTAGATACAAAAGTCCTGTAGGAACTGCTAAATCCTTTAGAGCAGAACTAACGGAGCCACCTTTAATAGTATTATTATTTATAGTTTGCATAGGTGCCCCTCCATTTTTTAAAAGGTTACTATTAATTAAATACCCTCCAGCGTGTATTTCTCCTCCACTTTGACAATATACAAAATCATTTACACCGAATTCCATGTTTGACATATATACTTAGTGTGTAATATTTAGTTAGCATATGTCCGTTTAATTTCCGGAATATATTTGATTTCACGAGATTCCTTAATAAAGTTCATTATTTGTTGAACTTGATCTGGGTTTCCAATACATTTACTCAAGCAATCTTCGACATATTTAAATGTTAGAGGATTCGTTTGTCGCATAGCACTAAATCGTAATTTACCATCAGAAATTTTAACAGTTGCATTGGATAGGCTATTTGTTTCTACATGTTGCATAATTATTTCTGAAGCAGAATTTTTTTGATTACGTAATTCTTTGACTTTATCATTTAACATTTTAATTTGGTTATCTAATAGAACCCATTTCTGAATATTTTCTTCGAAAGTCATACTATATTTAAATAACAGATAATAGCTTTATATTATATCCTAAAATTTTAGAAGATACAATATATATTGCTAATTATTTCACCTTTTAGAGATTTTGAAACCATTTCTGGATACCAAGAAGACCAAAAGGAAGAAGACCGTGGCCTACGACGCTGCCGCCGCGGCGACGAGTGCGTCCTCCCTTTTTGCTTTTGCTTTTGCCCTCGCAATGCATGCCACCACGACGGTGGGTGCGGCCACCACGACGAACACGGCGGGTCCGACCACCACGGCGTCTGCGTCCACCACTCATAAGTCCAGGTGCTTTGTGTGTGTGTGCTCCACTTAACATACCTCCAGCTGCCATTATATTATAAGCTAAGAAAAATTTCAGGAAATTTTTAAGAAGTGCTTATTACGCAAAAGTAATATAAATATCCCTAAATGTAAAAGGAAACTAATTAATACAAATATCAAAGAAAGATAAATATATGGATATATTTCTATTAAAATCATATCAACAAGTGGTGTAATAAGATTTTTTATTTCTGTTTTAACGTCATCTCTTTTAAGAATATTTAGACATTGATTAATTAGAGTGCTTTGACTCATCTTACTCTAATTACCTATAAATTTTTTATTAATTAACTGCGTGTGATGACTATCATAATTATCTGTTTTGTTTTTAATGGAAGTATATCGCGCCGATAAAAATTTTAACTTTGAAAAAATAAGTTTAGCAAATCCCCAACCAATTCAAGGTGGATCGTTTTTTACTAAATTAACATTAAATAACAACCCTTTATATATTCAGTTGCCTAAATGTAATACTAAACAAGGTATAATTACAACAAAAAGAAATAAATACAGTGATTTGTTATACGATAAATCTAATGAAGAATTTCTTATTAATTGGGCTTTGTCTTTAGAAGATAAATGTCAAGAGTTAATTTATCATAAAAGAAACACGTGGTTCCATCAAGAAATCCAAAAAGATGATATTGAAACAATGTTATCACCAGTCTTCCGGCTATATAAATCAGGGAAAAAACTTCTAATACGTGCTTACATAGATGTAAATAAAGAAAATGGAACACCAAAATGCATGGCTTATGATGAACATGAGTTAAAGGTAGATTTAGAGACAATAGATCCAGAAAAATTCATTATCCCTTTAGTCTTAATTGAAGGAATAAGATTTTCTTCTAAAAGTTTTGAATTAGATATTAAATTAACACAGATAATGGTTTTAGATGATGAACCGATGGCTTCGAATACTTGTCTTATTAAAAAAACAAATATTTCAACAGAAATTAAGGAGGATAATAAAACAGAGATATTAGAAGATTCTAAGAGAGATAGTTTAGAACCAAAGGATGAAACGAAAGTCGATGAAGATAGTTTAGAACCAAAGGATGAAATGAAAGTCGATGAAGATAGTTTAGAACCAAAGGATATGGTGAAAG
>CERI01064549.1_pt1 | contig 18672 bp, 17 predicted proteins | sample 350261 | NCBI WGS metagenome assembly CERI01 (sample SAMEA2620979, study PRJEB7988) | marine metagenome | isolation source: saline water (ENVO:00002010), including
TATTCCATTTGTTTCTTCAATATCAGATGATGTAATTAATGCTGTCCCACAAAATCTAAAAAATGGATCGCTTGGAATTGGCGCGACAAAATCAGAAACTATTAAGAAAGTTATAGTACCTGCAGCACTTCCAGGAATAATAGGAGGCTTACTTCTAGCTGTATCGAGAGCAATAGGCGAAACAATGATAGTTGTAATGGCGGCAGGTATGTCTGCTAATTTAACAGCTAACCCATTTGAAGCCGTTACTACAGTAACAGTTCAGATAGTAGTTTTACTAGTAGGAGATCAAGAATTTGACAGCCCAAAAACATTGGCAGCATTTGCACTTGGCTTGATACTTTTTATTATGACTTTAATACTAAATTACATAGCTCTGCATATAGTAAGAAAATATAGGGAGCAATATGAATAATCTAAAATCAAGACTTGCAAAAGAAAAGAGATTTGAATTTTATGGTATTGCATCTATAACATTGGCATTATTTCTTCTTTCGCTTTTATTTGTTAGTATATTTTCGCAAGGATACACAGCTTTTCAAGAAACAAAAATTCAGCTAAATATTAATTTTGACGAAAAAATTATAGATCCTACTAAAACAAAAGACTGGGAAATTATAAAAAAATCTAATTTTAATTTATTGATTAAAAACTCTGTTAATGGATTATTCCCTGAAGTCTCAGGAAGAAGTAAAAAAAGAAAGCTTAAAAAAATTATTAGTAATTCTGCTGAGTATCAATTAAGGGACTATGTGAAAAACAATATTGAAGTTATTGGTACAAATGAAAAAATATGGGTGCTAGCTGACGATGATGTAGATATGTTAATCAAAGGACATATAAATAGAGCGCTTCCTGAGAATGAAAGAAGAATTGATAATGATGAATTAAAATGGATTGAATTTTTAGAATCAAAAAAGTTAATTAAAAAATTTTTTAATAAAACTTTTTTTACTAGTGGTGATTCATCAGAGTCTGAACAATCTGGAATTCTAGGTGCTTTTATTGGCTCTCTTTTTGCGCTTAGTATAACTCTAATACTTTCTTTTCCTATTGGTATTTCTACAGCTATTTATTTAGAAGAATTTGCTCCAAAAAATAATAAATTAATAGATTTTGTTGAAGTAAATATAAATAATTTAGCTGCTGTTCCCTCTATAATATTTGGTCTACTAGGCTTAGCAATATTTTTAAACTTTTTTGAGCTACCAAGATCTGCGCCACTTGTAGGAGGCATGGTTTTATCTTTAATGACACTTCCCACTATTATAATATCAAGTAGAGTATCTTTAAAATCAGTTCCGCCTTCAATAAAAGAAGGTGCTTTAGGTGTTGGTGCATCTAAAATTCAAGCTGTTTTTCATCATGTTGTCCCTGTTGCAATGCCTGGAATTTTTACCGGGACAATTATTGGTATGGCTAGAGCTTTAGGAGAAAGCGCCCCACTTCTAGTAATAGGAATGGTTGCTTTTATTGTGGATATACCTCAATCAGTAACTGACCCATCTACAGCTTTACCTATTCAAATTTATTTATGGGCTGACACACCTGAAAGAGGATTTGTTGAGAGAACATCTGCAGCTATAATGGTTTTATTAGTTTTTTTGATTTTTATGAATAGCGCAGCTGTTTACTTAAGGAAAAAATTTGAAAAAGATATTGGTTAGTTTTTCAAAAGGATTTATATGTATAATAATAACTTAGAGAATTAATAGTAATAAACATTATGAAAAATGATAATTTAATTATAGAAACTGAATCTCAAATTAATAATTCTGAGACAGTTGGAGATATTCATGTAAAAGACCCAAGAATTATCGTTAAAAACGTCAATGTTCATTATGGAGAAAAGCAAGCTATAAATAATGTTAGTATTGATATTGGAAAGAATGAGGTTTTAGCTATGATAGGGCCTTCTGGCTGTGGAAAATCAACTTTCCTAAGATGCTTAAATAGAATGAATGATACTATAGAATCTTGTGTTGTTAAGGGAGAAATTTATCTTGATAACGAAAATATTTTAGATAAAAAAACTGACGTCGTTCCACTTAGGGCAAAAGTTGGTATGGTCTTCCAAAAGCCTAATCCATTTCCAAAATCTATATATGAAAATGTAGCTTATGGCCCAAAGATACATGGTTTAGCAAAAAATAAAATTGAGCTGGATGAAATAGTTTTTAACAGTCTAGAGAAGGCCGGTCTGTTTAACGAAGTGAAAGATAGGCTTGAAGAACCTGGAACTAGTCTTTCAGGTGGCCAGCAACAAAGGTTATGTATTGCTAGATCAATCGCAGTTAGCCCTGAAGTAATTTTGATGGATGAACCTTGTTCCGCCCTTGACCCAATTGCGACAGCCAAAGTAGAAGAGCTAATATATGAATTAAAAGAAAATTTTACAATTGTAATTGTTACGCATGCGATGCAACAAGCTGCTAGAGTCTCACAAAGAACCGCATATTTTCACTTAGGTAATTTGGTTGAAATTGGTCCAACACAAAAAATATTTACTACTCCTCAGCATAAACTAACAGAATCATATATTACTGGAAGATTTGGTTAATTTCATAGCAAGTGATGATTTTGGAAATACACAAGAGAATTGACTTCCTTCCCCTATTGAACTTTTAACTTCTAGCTTCCCTTCATGTCTGTTCATTATATGTTTAACAATAGATAAACCAAGACCTGTACCACCCTGCTCTCTTGATCTTCCTTTATCAACCCTATAAAACCTTTCAGTTAGCCTATCAACAGAATCAGATGGTATTCCAACGCCATAATCTTTAATTGTAAATATCACTTCTTTATCATTACTAACATGATAATTTATTTCTATAACTACTCCTGACCCTGAATACATAATTGCATTAAGTAATAAATTTAGAAATGCACTATAAATTTCCTCATATGACCCTTGTATATATAAATCATCATCAGTGAGTATTTTAATATCGTTTTTATTTGCGTTTGACTTATGTTTGCATGCTAATAATAATTCAGCAACTAAATTCTTTAAATTTATAGGTGAAAAATTTTTTTCAGGTATATTTGTTGTTTGAAGTTTTGTTAATTTTAACAAATCATTTATCATAATATCCATTCTTTTAGCTTGCTTTAACATTTGATCTAAAATTCCTTGGTCAATATTTTTTTTATCTGACAAACTAATTGTTTCAAGATAGCCAAATATTACCGTCAGTGGAGTCTTTAATTCATGGGAAACATTTGCCACAAAATCCCTTCTCATTTTGTTAAGGTGATCTGTCTCTGAGATATCTCTAAAAGTTAGTAAATATCTATCTTCACCATAAGGAACTAAAAAAGATTGAATAGTTACATCATATTTTAAAGGTGATGTAAAACTAACGTGCGATGCCCTTTCTTTACTATTTATAAATTTCGTAAAACTAGGGTTTCTAATTAAATGCAATATTGGCCTTCCAATATCTATAGATTTCAAAGAAAGCATTTTAATAGCAGCATCATTAAACCAATCTGTGGCAAAATTATTATCTACAACCACAACCGCATCTGGCATTGAGGCACTTAGCTCTTTAAATCTTTTCTCTAATATCTTAAATTTTAATTTAGTCTCAGTCAGTTCTTCAAAACTGTTATTAAGATTTGAAACTAGATACTGATGTTTCTGATGATACTGAATAGATTTATTATTTTGATAATTAAATATCCATCTTTCAAAGATGTAATGAGAATAAAGAATGTATGCTAGATATATAGATAAAAATATCAATATACTATAAGTCAGCTTATTAGATAGATAACCAATAACTATAGCTATAGTTAAAAATATTACTAAGTTTACTAGATCAACAACTATTGAATAATTATTAATTTTATTATTCTGGTCTTTCATAAAGATATTATATATCGGAAGTTTTTATTTTGACAGTCTATAACCTGCTCCCCTTACTGTCTGTATATATTTAGATGTTTCTGGTTCAAGTGATTTTCTCAACCTCAATATATGTACATCTACAGTTCTTTCCTCTACATAAACATTTGTGCCCCATACAAAGTCAAGTAACTGTGCTCTACTATATACTCTTTCGGAATGCGTCATAAAAAAGTGAAGCAAGTTAAATTCTGTTGGCCCTAGGACAATATTTTTTTCACCATCTTTTACTTTATGTGTCATTGGATTTAAATTTATAGAGCCAAAATTTACTACCTTCATATCTGATTGCGGCGATGCTCTTCTAAGAAGTGCTTTTATTCTTGCTAATAATTCTTTTGGAGAAAATGGTTTTGTTATGTAATCGTCGGCCCCAGATTCTAAACCCATAATTTTATCTGACTCTTCTGACTTAGCTGTTAACATTATTATTGGTAACTCTTTTGTCTCAATTGATGATCTTAATGATCTAGCTATATCTATACCTGCTTTACCAGGAAGCATCCAATCTAAAAGTATTAGATTGATATTATTTTTTAAAACAATATTTAATGCTTCTTCGCTATTACCAGCTTCAAAAGTTTCGAAACCATTATTTTTTAATGTAAAGGTTAGCATTTCTCTAACTGCTATCTCATCTTCTATTATTAAAATTTTAGCTGCCATTATTTATAGCCTTTTACAATTTTCTGCATTAGTATCATATTTAAACATATATATATTAAAAAAATATTAAAATATTAAAATATATTAAAAATATAGGGGGTGGTTTATGGAAGCTTTAACGAAGATATTTTCTATGCTCGATAGTATTGCGTGGGGTCCTTATATGCTTGTATTCATTGGATTAACAGGACTATATTTAATTATCGGTCTAAAATTTATTCCAATAATAAAAATTCCTTATGCTCTGAAATTACTATTCTCAAAATCTAATAATACTGAAGATGGAGAAATTCCACCAAGATCAGCACTTTTTACCGCAATGTCTGCAACTGTAGGGGTAGGTAATATTGCTGGTGTGGCGACTGCAATCGCATTAGGCGGACCAGGAGCAATTTTTTGGATGTGGGTTATGGGTTTTATTGGTATGGCTACAAAATATGGTGAAGCCGTACTGGCAGTAAAATATCGCGAAACTGATTCGAGCGGATCTTTTGTTGGTGGTCCAATGTACTATATTAAAAATGGTTTAGGCAATAATTGGAAATGGCTAGGTTTTATATTTGCATTATTTGGGACAATTGCTGCTTTTGGTATTGGTAATATGGTGCAATCAAATACTGTTGCTATACAAGTAAAAAACACTCTTCAAATCGAACCCATAATTACAGGATTAATAATTGCATCAATTTCAGCGGTAGTAATAATTGGTGGCGTAAAAAGAATAGGTTTAATTGCATCAAGTTTAGTCCCTATAATGGCAATAATATATTTTTTATCCGCAATGTTTATTGTTTTTGCTAATATAGAAAGAGTACCGGAAGCCTTAAATTTAATAATAGAAAATGCATTTGATACTTCTTCGGCAGCTGGTGGTTTCGCAGGTTCAGCTATGGCACTTGCAATGCAATATGGAATTTCAAGAGGAGTATTTTCGAATGAGGCTGGGCTAGGAAGTGCTCCAATAGCTCACGCTGCCGCTAAAACAAATAGCCCCGTAAGACAAGGTACAATTGCTGTACTTGGAGTATTTTTTGACACAATAATAATTTGTACTCTTACTGCTTTAGTAATTTTAATTTGTGGGGCCTGGTTAGGTGATGCTCAAGGCGTAGACTTAACATCCGCTGGATTCGCATTTCAGTTTCCATATTATGGAAATATTATAGTTACTATCTCAGTTATACTTTTTGCATTTACGACTATTTTAGGCTGGAGTTATTATGGTGAAAGATGTTCGGTTTATGTTTTTGGTGAAAAAGCAAAAACACCTTACAGAATTCTCTGGATATTGTTTATAATAGTTGGAGCATGGGCTTCAAACAATGTTGAGCTAATCTGGTCATTAGCATCATTTATGAATGGTTTTATGGCTATACCAAATCTAATTGCTTTAGTATTATTGAGCCCTGTAATATTTAAATTATCTAAAGAATATTTTATAAGGAAATAATTAAGTGAATAGGACTATTCTAAAAAAAACTGCAATAAAAGATGTGGCTGTAGCTATTTCTGAAGATTTAGGATCTGGGGACTTAACAACAAATCTATTGGGTAAAGATAAAAATAAATTATCGTTAGCTATAGTAAAGTCAAATGAAAATGCAGTTTTATGCGGTCAAATTTGGTTTGATAATTCGTTTAAGAACATACAAAAAAAATATGGTGGAAGTTTAAAAATATCTTGGCTAAAAAAAGATGGTGATAAGATTAAAAAAGGAGATGTAATTTGTAAAATTAAAGCACCACTGAGAACTATATTAATTTCAGAAAGAACAGCATTAAATTTTCTGCAATTATTGAGCGGTACAGCTTCAATAACAAAACTATATTCTGATAAAATAAAAAATAAAAAAATAAAATTACTAGATACAAGAAAAACAATTCCTGGTTTAAGGATTGCTCAAAAATATGCCGTTAAATGTGGTGGGGGTTACAACCATAGATTCGGTCTTTATGACGAAGTATTAATAAAAGAGAACCACATAACAGAAAAATTATTTAGTTTTGATGACTTTCTAAAAAAAATATATAAAAATATAAACTTTAAAAAAGTATCAATTGAAGTAGAAAATTTAAAAGAACTAGAAATACTTATAAAATACAAACCAAAAAATATTTTGTTGGATAATTTCACTTTATCTGATATTAAGAAAGCTATCAAAATTATAAATAAAAAAATTTCATCAATAGAAGTATCTGGAGGTATAAATGTTAAGAATATTGAAAAATATGCAAAACTTGATATTAATTATATTTCTATTGGATCTTTAACTAAAAATGTTTGCTCTGTAGATTTCTCAATGTTAGTCAATAAATAGCTTTTTCAAATAATGCTGGCTTGACTTTAAAACTGTAATATTTAAAATAAATAGGGCTGGAACAAGTACAAATGAATTGTACTGACGTAGGCATAAAAAACATCATGAGGATGATACTATGCGACGTTTTTATTTAATATTGTTATTGCCAATTTATCTTATTTCTTTGATTGTTTCAGCTAATGAAGCTCCATATATATACATATCGCCTAATCCTAGTAAGGTTAATATAGACTTACATTCTAGTAATATTGATATTATTTCTCTAGGAGAAAATAATGTTAATTATTCAATTACTGATATTTTAAAAAATAAGACGAGCCTTTCATTTAGTCAATCTGGTGGTATTTCTAGTCAAAACCAACTAAGAATGAGGGGTGGAGAAGCAAATCATGTCCTAGTTTTAATTGATGGAATTGATGTAAATGATGCTGCTTCAGGTTCAGAATACGATTTTGGTCAATTATTTTCATACAATATAAGTAATATAAATATTTTAAGTGGTGCGTTTAGTAATGTTCATGGGCCAGATGCTGTAAGTGGAGTAGTTAATATAAAAACTAAAAATACTAATTCATTTAATATGGCTGTTGGTAGTAATAATACCAATATTAAAAACTATTCAATAGCTGGTGAAAATGGAAAGTATCAATATGGTATTGATGTAAATTTACTTTCATCAAGTGGCACTGACGACAGTGGTACTTCTGGAGGAAGAAATAGGTATGAGAGTGATAATTTTAGAGTAAATATTAAATCTATAGAGCATGATTTTACATTACTCTACTTTGACACCTATAGACAAAACGATAGAAATGCATACGGTATGTTAGAGGATAGCGAATATGCTAGTACAGATATAAATCAGATTTACTCAAAGTATTCCTTTCAAAAAAGTATAAATAAATACGTATTCTCAAAAAATGAAATTCAGTATTCAACAAACAAAAATAATGATTTCGCCCCTGCAACTGGACTTTGGAGTTCTTTAACGCAGTCTGAAAAACTAAAATTGAAATCTAATACTTCAATCCAACTAAAAAAAAATTTTAGATCAAAATATAACCCAACAATTAGTATTGGTTTGGAGCATAAAAAAATAAATTTTACACAATTAGTTGCTGATAAAACATATGGAAATGGAGACCAAATGCAGGGAGAGTATAGTAATTCATATAGTACAGAGCTAATATACCCTTTTAAAAATTTACAATTTGAATTTGGTCTGAGAAAAACTACAAACCAAAAGTTTGATAATCAAAACACACATAGATTTGGAATTACATATAAAAACAAAAATAAAAAGATATTTTTTAATCATTCAACAGCATTTAAAAATCCAACTTTTACGGAGAGGTATGGTTATTATGCAGGTACGTTTAAGGGAAATTCTAATTTAAAACCTGAGAGTATTAGACAGTATGAAATAGGTTATTCAATAAATACCACTGAAGAAAAAATTAATATAAGTCAGACATTTTATAATGCAAAATTAAAAAATGAAATTAATGGATTGGCAAATCACCCTGAGGGTGGATATACAGCAAAAAATATGGCCAGTAATAGCTATAGGAAGGGTTTAGAAACTAAATTAAAGTATAATATTAATAAATACTCAAATGCATCAATTTCATATAACTATGTTGACTCCACAGAATATAACTCTACATCTGAAAAACAGAAGTCTGAATTAAGAAGACCAAAAAATATTCTTAATTTTAATTATGATAATAGTTTTTTTAATAACTTAAGTATAAGCTCTAATATTTTTTATTCATCAAAAATTAAAGATACAGATTTTAGCTCTTATCCATATCAAAATGTATATATAAACAGCTATTTTTTATTCAATACAACAATGAATTATAATGTTGACAGTAAAAATAAAATATCATTAGTATTTAAAAATATATTTAATAGAGAGTATAATGAAGTTAATGGTTATAACTCACCTGGTTTTGAAGTGTTAATTAATTATAGAAATAATTTTTAATTAACTTATTTAGGGATACTTAGTATTATTTTATCTACCGAGTCATTTATTTCAAGAAACTGAATATCGCTCGGCTTGATATTTATTTGACTATTTTTTTCAGTTAAAATAATACTAATTTGGTTATTTTCATCAATCCCAAGTGTTCCTAGGTTTTCATTATTATTACCTTTTAGTATTATTTTTTTTACTGCTAACGTATTGGCAGTGATCCTGTAATCACCAAACATTCCTGTTTTCATTGCAGAATTATAAATTAATGCGGCCGCCATTATCAATATTACAAATTTTAGTGTTCCTATTTGCTTTTCTAATTTTTCAAATTTTTCATTATTTTTATCGTTATCCATTTTCTAACCTATCTCATTTATTATTTTTTCTACTCCAGAAAAATTTCTTACAGTATACTTCTCAATGACGTTATTTTCTATAATGTCATTATGATTGATCCAAATATAATTCATATTAACAGATTTTGCTCCCATTATATCTTTATCGTAACTGTCTCCTATATGAATAATTTCTTCTGGCTTGCTATTAGCGGCTCTTAATGCGGCTGTAAATATTTCTGGTTTAGGCTTCATATGGCCAACCTCTGAAGCTTTTATCTCAAAATCAAAATATTTATCAATACCAATATGTTTTAATGATGCATTGCCGTTTGTTATTGTCCCTAACAAATATCTTTTTTTAAGTCTTGATAATGTATCTTCTACACCATTAAATAAAGAGACTTTATTTCTATACTCCATAAAATAATTAAACGCTTTGATTGGCATATCATCTGGCAGATCATAAAGGTCTTTTAGCTTCGTGTATGCCTTAATTCTTATTTTTGTTAGATCGTGATTAATTTCTGGATTTTCTAATGAAGTTTGTCTCATAAGCTTTCGCAATAACTCAATATTGAATTTTTCAGATACTATAGGGTAATTAGAATCAAGCCACTTTTGGAAGAAAATCTCAGCCCTGTTAATTACAGGTTCAATTTTCCAAAGTGTATCATCTAAATCAAAAGTGATACATTTAATCATATTTAAATTTTAGTCCATTAATATTCTATTTAGATCTTTATATTTTTCAAAAGTTTTCTCTACTATATCTTCAGGTAATTCTGGGGGCGGCATACTGTCATTCCATGATATGCTTTTCACATAATCTCTTATAAATTGCTTATCCAGACTCGCCGGGCTAACACCCTCTTGATAAGACTCAGATATCCAGAATCTAGATGAATCAGGCGTTAAGATTTCATCCATTAGCACTAAGCTCCCATTATTACACAGTCCAAATTCAAATTTAGTGTCTGCCAAAATAATATTTTTAGTTTTTAAATAATCAGATGCTCTTTCAAAAATCTCACAACTTATTTTTTTAATTTTTTCTGATATATCTTGACCTATCAATTTTGACATTTTTTCAAAACTTATATTTATATCGTGATTTCCTATTTCAGCTTTAGACGACGGTGTGAATAATAATTCTGGTAACTTTGATGCCATCTTCAAATTTGATGGCAAATTGATACCGCAAATAGACCCATTTGTTAGATAGTCGGAGTAACCTGATCCTATTAAATAATTTCTTACTATTGACTCAATTGGCAAAGCCTTAAGTTTTTTTACGACTACTGACCTTCCTTCAACTTGCTCATATTCTTCATCATTAATTTTTAAGTTTTCTATACCCATATCAGTAAGATGGTTATCTACTAATTTATTAAATTTTTTAAACCAGTAGTTTGATACATTATTTAAAATAATTCCTTTTTCAGGTATTGGCGTTGGTAAAATTACATCAAATACAGACACCCTGTCTGTGGATACTATAAGCATATTTTCATTGTCAACTTCGTAAATATCTCTAACCTTACCTTCATAGATTTTTTTTAGACTCTGAATATTAGACGTATGTAGTGTAGTTTTCATAAATTCACTTTTTATATAGTATATTTAAAATAATTTCATTATATGGATAGCTATAGCTTTATATATTATAATATCACATTAACAATTAGAGGTAATAATATGACTGATAGCAAAAACCCAATTATTGGCGTTGTAATGGGAAGTGATAGTGATTGGCCAATAATGAAGCTAGCTACAGAAATGCTGAATGAATTCAATGTTCCATATGAATCTAAGATCGTATCTGCTCATAGAACCCCTGATATTATGTATGAATATGCTGAAGCAGCTAAAAGCAGAGGAATTAAATGCATTATAGCTGGTGCTGGTGGTGCTGCTCATTTACCAGGTATGCTTGCTGCTAAAACAGAAATCCCTATATTGGGTGTACCAATACCAACAAAACACCTAGAAGGCAATGATTCTTTATTATCAATAGTGCAAATGCCTAAAGGAGTTCCAGTAGCTACTTTTGCAATTGGAGAAGCTGGTGCTGCAAATTCTGCTTTATTTGCAATAGCAATGCTGTCAAATAATGATAAGACATTAGCAAATAAACTTATTGAATTTAGAAAAGCACAAAAAAATAAAGTAATAAATGCAAAATTAAAATAAATAAATTATGCAAGAAAAAAAAATAATTGCCATGTTAGGCGGCGGTCAATTAGGGCTTATGTTTACTGAAAAAGCTCAGATGATGGGAGAGAAAGTTTTAATTCTTGATCCAGATCCTGATTGTCCTGCAGGAAAAATAGCAGATAAATTCATTAATGCGGACTATTCAAATATAGAAGCGCTGAAAATAATAATTGATAATTGCGATGTCTGTACAACAGAATTTGAAAATATACCCTATAAAACTCTTGAGATATTAGAAAAAAAAATAAAAGTTTTCCCAAATTCTGGTGCTCTAAGAATATCGCAAAATAGAACTTTGGAAAAAGAATTTCTAAATGAATTAAATATTCCAATAGCTGAATATTATGAGATTAATTCAGCGGATCAATTGGAGTTACTTAAAAATATTAATAATTGGCCATATATCTTAAAAACATCTACATTTGGTTATGATGGTAAAGGGCAAACAATAGTAAATAATTTTAATGAATTAAAAGAGTCTTTTAGCGAACAAAATACAAATGATTTTGTTTTGGAGGAAAAAGTCTCTCTAAAAAAAGAAGTTTCTCAAGTTGCTGCTTGTTATAATGATGAAATAGTTTTTTTACCGATAAGTGAAAATATTCATATAAATAATATTTTACATAAATCTTTAGTTCCAGCCTCAATATCACAAAATTCAATTAAAATTATAAAAGATATAACTGAAAAAATTTCTAAAAACTTAAGCTATAAAGGTATCCTATGTATTGAATTTTTTATTGATAAGAACGATAAAATTTTGGTTAATGAAATAGCTCCTAGAACGCATAATAGTGGACACTACTCAATCGAAGGTTGTAATGTTTCTCAATTTGAACATCAAGTAAAGATTTTAACTAATCAAAAACCTATTCACTCAACACTTATTTCTTCATCAGTAATGCTGAATTTACTTGGTGATTTATGGTCTAAAGGTATTCCTGATTTTAGCGAAGCTAATAAAAAAAATATATTTTTGCACTTGTATAATAAAAACGAGGCTAAAAATGGCCGTAAGATGGGACATATAACAATTATGGATAATACTCTTACTGCTAGTAATAACAAGGCTGAAGAATTATTTAAAAAGTTTAACTAATGAAAAGTTTTAAATCATTAAAAGTATCTTACATAAAAAATAAACATAGAATTTTTTTAGAACGTAATAATTTTAGGCAGTTAAAAAATGGAGAAGTTCTTGTAAAAGTTAAGTATTCCGGAATTAATTATAAAGATGCTATCTCTGTTACTGGTACAAATAAAATTATTAAGTGTGAAAGCTTAGTTCCAGGACTGGATTTTTCTGGGACAGTTATCGAAAGTAATTCTAAAAAATTTTTAAAAGGACAAAAAGTTCTAGCTAGCGGATCAGGTTTGGGGGAAGTAATTGATGGTGGGTTTACAGAATATGCTTATGTTTCGAATAAAATACTTATTCATATTCCAGATAACCTAACTCCTTTGAGTGCTATGCAGATTGGTACCGCAGGTTTTACAGCTGCAATAGCTATAGATAAGATGTTATTAAATAAGCAAAAAGCAAATGATGGCCCAATTATAGTGACTGGGGCTACCGGTAGTGTGGGTAGTATTTCTATAAATATATTAAATAATATTGGCTTTGAAACTATAGCTCTAACAAGAAAAACTCGTTCTTTGAAGTACTTAGAAAGTATTGGGGCAAAAAAAATTATAAAATTTAATCCTAGTATGAATAAAAAAATACTAAATAAAAAGTTTTTTGCCGGAGCGATAGATAATATTGGCGGCGAAGCATTAGATTGGATAATTAAAAGCACAAAAGATAATGGTAATATAGTTTCTGTAGGTATGGCCTCTGACTCAAAATTAAATACTACAGTTTTCCCTATGATAATGAGAAGTGTAAATATACTAGGAGTAAGTTCAACAAATTACTCCAGTAACAGAAATACTGTTTGGAAAAAATTATCTTTAAATTATAAGCCTAAAAATCTAAATAAGATTAATACCCACTGTATTGAATTAAAGGACGTCTTAAAGTTTTCAAAAAAGATTATTGCTGGAAAAAATATAGGAAAAGTAATTGTGAAAATTTCCTAGATTTATTTTTCTTGGTTATTAGTAAAAACAAAATCTTTTATTTTCTTCATTTCATCTCTAATTCTTGATGCATCCTCAAATTCTAAATTTGTAGCATGATCATACATTTTTTTTTCTAATTTTTTAATTTTTTTCATTGCTGCAGCAGTACTAATATCTTCATATTCTTCTAAAAATTTATTATCGATATATTTTTTATCATTTTTTTCTAGTGTCTCTGCTTCCATTATGTCTGATATTAATTTACTTATACCTTTTGGAGTAATACTATTTTCTTTATTGTACAACACTTGCTTTTCTCTTCTTCTATCAGTCTCTTCTATTGTTCGCTCTATTGAACCAGTAATTTTATCTGCATATAGTATTGCTCTGCCATTAATATTTCTTGCCGCTCTACCAATTGTCTGCATCAATGATCTATCAGTTCTCAAAAAACCCTCTTTATCAGCATCTAATATTGCTACTAATGATACTTCTGGTATATCTAAACCTTCTCTTAATAAATTTATTCCAACTAAAACATCAAAATCTCCTAATCTAAGGCCTCTTATTATTTCCACTCTCTCAACTGTATCTATATCTGAGTGAAGATACTTTACTTTTATATTATGTTCCTGCAAATAACTGGCCAAATCCTCTGACATTTTTTTTGTAAGAGTTGTTACTAATACTCTTTCTTTTTTACTAATTACTTTTGCTATCTCACTTAATAGATCATCAACTTGTGTTTCTGCCGGCCTTATTTCTATCTCTGGATCTATTAGCCCAGTTGGCCTAACTACTTGTTCAGCAACTTGGTCAGCTCGCTCAATCTCATAATCTCCTGGTGTGGCAGATACATAAATTACTTGAGGTGATAATAATTCAAATTCTTCAAACATTAATGGTCTATTATCTAAAGCTGATGGCAACCTAAATCCAAAGTCCACTAAAGTTTGCTTTCTTGATCTATCACCTTTATACATTCCTCTAAATTGAGGAACAGTGACATGACTTTCATCCATTATCATTAGCGCATTTGAAGGCATGTAATCTACTAAGCATGGTGGTGCTTCGCCTGGATTTCTACCTGAAAGGTATCTAGAGTAGTTTTCAATACCTGAGCAATAACCAATCTCTTTTATCATCTCAAGATCAAATTTAGTTCTTTCTTCTAATCTTTGCGCCTCTACCAGCTTATTCTGAGCTCTAAATTCATTTAACCTTACGTCTAACTCCAAACCTATGTCATCAACAGCTTTTAACAAAACTTCTCTAGGGGTCACATAATGAGTTTTTGGATAAATTGTAAGTCTAGGTACAGTCTTTACAATTTCTCCAGTTAAAAAATCAAAAAAACTGAGTTTTTCTATCTCATCACCAAATAACTCTATTCTTACTGCCTCATTTTCAGAATCAGCAGGATGAATGTCTATAATATCTCCATTAACTCTAAATGTTCCCCTTTTTAACTCTAGCTGATTTCTAGTATATTGTAATTCCGCCAATCTTCTTAAAATTTTTCTTTGATCTATTATTTCTCCTCTTGATAAATGAAGAACCATATCCTGATATGATTTTGCATCCCCAAGACCATAAATTGAAGAAACTGATGCTACAATAATTGTGTCACCTCTTTCAAATAAGGCTTTTGTTGCAGATAAGCGCATTTGCTCAATATGTTCATTGATAGCAGCATCCTTCTCAATATAGCTATCTCTGGCTGGGACGTATGCTTCAGGCTGGTAATAGTCGTAATAAGACACAAAGTATTCAACCGCATTATTTGGAAAGTATTCTTTCATTTCCCCATATAACTGGGCTGCTAGAGTTTTATTTGGAGCCAAAACAATAGTAGGCCGCTGTAAATTCTGCACAATATTAGCAATCGTAAAAGTTTTCCCTGATCCAGTAACCCCAAGTAAAACTTGAGAATTTAAACCGGATTCAAGTCCACCAATTAATTTAGAAATAGCTGCGGGTTGATCCCCAGCGGGGCTATATTTTGATACTAATTCAAACTTTTTTTTACTCATCTTAAATATTTAAAAAATTGTTTATAATGAAGAATAGACTATGATTTAAGATTAGAATATCATAATATCAGTGAAAATTTATATAGTATATTTTTAATAATGAAACTCTCAAAAAGAATCTCGAGTACAAAAACGTCGGCCACGATAGCAATGAGCATGAAAGCTCGTGAATTAACTTTACAAGGTAAAGATATAATATCATTGAGCGCGGGTGAACCTGACTTTGATACGCCAAGAAATATAAAAGATGCTGCCATAGAGTCAATAAATTCAGGGAATACAAAATATACCCCTGTAGACGGCATGCTCACTCTAAAAGAGTCAATAGTAACAAAATTTAAAAAAGAGAATAATTTAGAATATGCACCTGATCAAATAATTGTATCTACTGGCTGCAAACAAAGTATTTATAATCTATGTCAAGCAACACTAGACGAAGGTGATGAGGTTTTAATTCCTTCGCCTTATTGGGTCTCTTATCCTGAAATTGTAAAATTATCTGATGCAATACCAGTTTTCATAGAAACTAATAGCGAAACTGATTTCAAAGTAACAGGAAAGATGCTTGAAGATAATATTACACAAAAAACGAAAATGATATTACTTAATAGCCCTTCAAACCCATCGGGCTTTATATACTCTGAAGATGATTTAAAGGATATTGGCAGAGTACTAAAAAAATATCCAAATATAATAATTGCATCTGACGACATATATGAACACATAATATTTAATGGTAAAAAATTTACTAATATTCTTAATGTTTGCCCAGAACTGTATAATCAAACTGTTGTGCTCAATGGTGTTTCAAAAGCATATGCAATGACAGGCTGGAGAATAGGTTACGCTGCAGGTAGTTCTAATATAGTTGGCGCTATGAAAAAAATTCAATCTCAAAGTACCTCATGTACTTGTTCAATATCACAAGCAGCTGCTAAAGCAGCTTTAGATAATGATAATGCTGAGGTTCAAAAAATGGTTAATGAATATCAACTAAGATCTGAATTTCTTCATACAGAACTAAATAAAATTGAGGGAATTAAATATAAAAAACCAGATGGTTCTTTTTATGCGTTCGTTGATGTAAATGGGCTAGTAAATAAAATTGATGGTATAAATGATGATTTTGAGCTTGCAGAATATTTTTTAAAAAAAGCAGATGTAGCTGTTGTTCCTGGTACTGCTTTTGGATCAAAAAATTATATAAGAATTTCTTTTGCAACAAGTCTGGAAAATCTAGAAAAAGCTGTGTATAGAATAAAAAATTTGTTATCTTAATTTTGTAATTTTTCTCAATACAGCATCCCAAAGACCTATTCTTTTATCAATAGATATAATTGCATGCTCTATTGCCTCGTCGTATATCTCTTGATTGTTATCACATGTATATTCAAATAATTGAAGTGATAGAGGTCCGTGTCTTGAACTATCAATTTCAATATGTCTATTTATATACAATCTAAGATTTGAAAATAATAAATTATTACCATCAATCTGATTTAAAATTTTTATAAACATGTCTGGTATTGTAGTTTCTCTACCATATGTAAATATAGCGGCAATATTTGAAATTTTATTCGTATTTAAACAATCAAACGTATTTCTTACAAACTCTAAACTTTCCTGCGGAATATCAATATCATTTATATTTTTAGATGAAGTGTTAAAAGAGCCGCACTGTTTATCTATAAAATTTTTTATATTTTCTGTATTTGCATCAATATCTTTCATTGCCATAATATAAAGATCAAAATGCGAAAAAAATCTGCCATTTTTATCTTTATCTGACTCCTCAGAGAAAATAATTTCATTTATTAAATGCGCAATACCATTTTTTGTATATTTACTTGGCGCCCAAGGATATCCTGACGGACATATATGATGCTGAAGTTGTTTAACAATACTCATAAAATCCCATACAGCAAAAACATGGTGCTCCATAAATATTTTTAATTCTTCTTTAGTAAATTTATTTTCTTTTTTAAATAGTAAGTGAGAATTAAGTGCATTAATTCTTTCTTTTAAAATTAAAAAATTTTCTGTATTTTTTTTCACTTTAATACTTTAGACGTTAATTAATTTATTGGAATATCTAAATTTCTATATAGACTATTGTTTTCTTTTATTTTAACAGCATTTTTATTTATACTTAAAAATTTTTCCATATGCACATAACTTTCATTAGTAGCTTTTTGATTATGCCCAATAGTATGGCCTTGATAAGACTGAACATCCATCATACCATCAAAGCTATGGTATGCTCCCTTAAGTATATGCAAGGTATAATTATCTGGATTTGTTGTAAGCATTTTTTTACATCTATCTGGTGGTGTCCAAGTGTCACTTTCTCCTACTATTATCATTAATTTTGTATACTTTGTGTTGATTTTTGTATAAAGACCAGAACACCATGGCGAAAAAGCAATTGCATATTTAAATGGATTTTCATTGTTTCCCATTGAGTCATATAAAGAGTCTAGAACTGATGTTGCACCATGTGAAAATCCAAAAATTGAAATAGATTTTTTATCTATATTTTTAAAATTCTTCTGTATATATGTTTTTACAGTATGTGCATCAATTGCTCTTTGAAATGTTGGTACTCTATAATAGTCTTTACATACATTATCAACTCCTCTTGATCTTAAGCTATCAACTACTACAAACATATAGCCCCAAGAAATAAATTTTCTTGCCCATTGGGTTTGTCTTCCCATCACTCCATTACATCCATGGAGGTCAATAATTGCATTTTTTGGAATGTTTTTTTTTGGCTTATATATTATGATCTTGACATCAGATTTTTTTTCTAAATATTTTATCTCGATTTTATAATCGCTTTTAATATTTTTATCATATTCTGTTTTTTGCAAATTTGTCCATATTTCAAGAGAATCATTTGCTGTTACGCTCTTAACGGAAACAACTTTATGATCATGGCTTATTAGAGCTCTATCTTTTAAAGATAAATTATGAGAATTAGCTATATTAGAATTTAAAAATGCCAGCAAGAATAATATTTTTTTCATATTTTTTACCAATAATAGACAGAATAACATTATGAATATTTAAAAATATACGTATAATACCTATGCACGGTATATTCCCCTGTAGCTCAGTTGGTAGAGCGGGTGACTGT
>CERI01027809.1_pt1 | contig 18616 bp, 22 predicted proteins | sample 350261 | NCBI WGS metagenome assembly CERI01 (sample SAMEA2620979, study PRJEB7988) | marine metagenome | isolation source: saline water (ENVO:00002010), including
AATAGTCTTGGCGCTGTATTTAATTGGCTTTTAGGTTATAATGTAATGAAATTAAAAAATAAGAAATACTTTCCTCTAAAAGAAGAGCAAATTAAAAAACACTCCAAATTATATCAAAAATGGGGAGCGTGGTCACTATTATTTTCTTGGCTACCTATTATTGGCGATCCATTAACAGTAATTGCAGGAATATTTAGAACTAATATTTGGCTTTTTTTATTATTAGTAGCTATAGGAAAAACAACTAGATATGCGATAATTATATCTATTTTTTAGTATATTTGGTATTTCTAAATTTTCTAAAAGGTTTTTTTCTGTTGTTACTTTTCTTAGGAAATGTAATTTCATTCTCAATACCAAGTCTTTCAATTACCTTAGTGTAAGGAGTTCTATCTGAATTTGCAATTAATGATAAGGCAAAACCCTTCGAATCCATTCTGCCAGTTCTACCAACTCTATGAATATAATCTTCTGTAGCTCTTGGAAAGTCATAGTTAATAACATGCTCAATATGGTCAATATCTATACCCCTAGCAACAACATCAGTTGCAATTAAAATTTGATAATCTTTTGATCTAAATTTTTTAATAATTCTATCTCTTTGAGATTGCCTTAGATCACCATGTATTGCCTTAGCCTTGTAGTCATTTTCATATAGTAATTCTTGTAATTTATCAGCATATCTTTTGGTATTAACAAAAATTAAGATTGAACCTTTTTTGTTTTCAAGCTGTTTTATCAAAAGATCAAATTTATCATTTGGATTAGCATGAATAAAATCATGTTTGATATTTTTATTATTTTCTCTTCCAGATTCAACTGTAATTGTCTTATAATCTTCTGATAAATAGTTTTTAGCTAATTTAATTACTTCTCCCGAATCAGTAGCTGAAAACATTAATGTTTGTCTTTTAGGAGATAATTTTGAATAGATATCTTTAATATCATCCTTGAAACCCATATCCAACATACGGTCAAACTCATCTAAGATAAAGTGATTTATTTTGCCAATTTTTACTGTTTTACGAGAAATATGATCCCTAATACGACCAGGAGTTGCGATAATAATATTGGGGTTTTTTCTTAAATTGGATATTTGCCTTTGAATATCAACCCCACCAGAAATAGGAAAGCATTTAATATTTTTACCTGCTAATAATCTTGCAGTATCAAATATTTGAGCAACTAGTTCTCTAGTAGGTGCAATAATTAAGCAATAATTTTGTTGCGGATCCTTTAGTATCCTTGATATTAATGGAATTACAAAAGCAGCTGTTTTGCCGCTACCAGTTTTGGATGACGCTAAAATATCATGACCTTCTAAAATTAAAGGTATTGATTTTTGCTGTATTTCGGTTGGATTATGATAATTAACCTTATCTAGAGAGGTAATAATTTCCTCTTGCAAATTATAATCTTTAAAAGATGTCATATAAATTATTCTATAATTGTAAAAAAAACTGCTTTCTCAAAACTTTATTTGAAATCATCTAATAATACTGATATAGAAAAATTATATGAAATAGAGTTAGAAATTCTTAACTTTAAAAATTATAGACGGTTACTTATTAAAAAGCAATGTTTTGGTGGGTGATAGAAGATTCGAACTTCCGACCTCTACGATGTCAACGTAGCGCTCTAACCAACTGAGCTAATCACCCAAAATTTTTATTATTAATCTCTTAATAAATCATTAATTGAAGTTTTAGAGCGGGTTCTCTCATCAACTCTTTTAACAATTACAGCTGCATAAAGATTTGGATCACCGGCATTTTTTGCAGGCAAAGTACCAGGAACAACAACGCTATAAGCTGGAACTCTACCAATAAAAATTTCTCCACTTGTTCTATCAATAATTTTAGTAGAAGCACCAATATAAACCCCCATGGAAAGAACCGACCCCTCTTCAATAACAACTCCTTCAGCAACTTCTGATCTGGCACCAATAAAGCAATTATCTTCAATAATAACTGGATTTGCTTGCAAAGGCTCCAAAACACCACCTATACCAGCACCACCAGAAATATGGCAATTTTTACCAATTTGAGCACAAGAACCAATAGTTGCCCAAGTATCAACCATCGTACCCTCATCAACATAAGCGCCAATATTAACAAAAGACGGCATTAGGACTACATTTTTAGCGATGTAGGCAGAATGTCTAACAACAGCACCTGGAACCGCTCTAAAACCAGCTGATTTAAAATCTTCTTCAGACCAATTTGCAAATTTTAAATTAACCTTATCATAGTAATTTAAACCATTGCTACAGTTACTAATAAAATTTTGATTGAGACGAAAAGAAAGTAAAATTGCTTTTTTTAACCAATCATTAACAATCCATGAACCATCTTGTTTTTCACAAATTCTTGATTGACCAGAATCAAGTAGGTTCAAGGACTCTAAAACAGAATCCTTAACTTCACCTTTAGTTTTATAATTAATTTCAGCTCTATTTTCAAAAGCTGTTTCAATAATTTTTTGTAAGTTGGTCATGTTTTTAATATAAAATAATTTTGAATATCCTATGAAAATTAAATTTTTACAAAATTTCGTAATCTTCTATTACCTGATTAACTAACATTTTGTTACAAATTTCTTTAACAGTTTGGTTGATTTTATCTTGATTTGTTTCATTAATATCCATTTCAATCAATTTACCCTTTCTGACATTTGAAATTTGATTAAAATTTAGATTATGATTCAAAAAATTTTCTATAGTTTTTCCTTCAGTATCTAATACACCTTCTTTTAACTTTATATGAATTTTAACTCTCATTTTCTTCTAAATATTTTTTTGCTTTTTCTAGGTCAGACTTAGTATCAATAGAAATTGGCTTGGAATCTAAAATTGCAACTCCAATTGTCATACCACTTTCTAAAGCCCTAAGCTGTTCTAACTTTTCTAATTTTTCTAAATTTGACGGCTCCAAACCAACAAATTTTTTCAGAGCATCCTTTGTATAAATATAAATACCTACATGCTCATAATAATTACCATTTTTACTATAAGGAATAGAACTTCTAGAAAAATACAAAGCCTTACCTCCATTATTAGTAAGATTAGCCATGGCAACTTTAACAATATTTGGATCATTAATGTCATCCTCATTGTCAATTTTAACCGCAATTGTTGCTATGTCAAATGAAGAATCTTGAATATAATCAGCAGTTTGTTGAATAATTTTTGGATCAATGATTGGCAAATCACCTTGTAAATTAATGATAAAATCATAATCATCCTTATTAGGAATACTTTGTAAAGCCTGATAAATTCTATCAGTACCTGAGGGTAAGTCAGGATCAGTCATTACTGCCATACCACCAATATTTTCTATCAAATCAAAGACCTCTTGACTGTCACAAGCAATGTAAACATCTCCAAGATTAGTTTTAATTGCTTGTTCATAAACTCTTTGAATCATCTTTTTACCACAAATATCAGCTAAAGGCTTATTCGGTAAACGAGTTGATGCTAAACGAGCTGGGATGATTGTTAAATATTTCAATTTATAATTTAAACCCCTCTGGAAGATTCATACCACCAGTTAAAGCGCCCATAGAATCAGCAGAAGAAGAGTCAGATTTTTTCTTAGCATCATTAATTGCTGCCACAATTAAATCTTCCAAAATATCCTTTTCATCTGTTTTGATTAAAGAAGGATCAATATCAAGCTTCTTAACAATACCAGAACCATTAACAACAGATTTAACCAATCCTCCGCCAGAATTACCTTCAAAATCTGTATTTGCTAAGTCTTCCTGAGCCTGTTGCATTTTTTTTTGCATTTCTTGTGCTTGACGCATTAATGCTTTCATATCCATAATTTTATTATTTTAGATTAATTATTATTTACCCTTATAAATATTAATAATATTATTTAATAATTCTAATGCTTCTTTTCTTGGTCTTTGAAAAACATTCCTGCCAATGATAGAACCATGAGCACCACCATCATATAATGCTTTTATTTCATCATAAAGATCTTTTTCTTTTTTTGCACCACCACCAGAAAATACTACAATCCTTCTACCATTAAAACTAGATTGCATAACATGAGAAACTCTATCAGCCAAAGTCTTAACAGGAATTTGAACCCTATCATACACCTTAATTGCGTCTAAATTCTCTAAAGCTGCAGTTGGAGGCTTAACTTTAATAATATGAGCGCCAAGTAAGGCAGCCATATGAGCTGCGTAAGCACAGATATCAACTGCTGTTTCACCTATTTTTGAAATATTACCTCCTCTTGGATAAGACCAAATAACTACAGCCAAACCATGATCTTTAGCTTCTTCTGCTATTTCTTTTATTTCCTCGAACATCTCAACTGAGGCATCACTACCTGGATATATAGTAAAGCCAATTGCACTACAACCAAGACGAACCGCTTCAGCAACTGAACCAGTAACAGCTTGATAAGGAGCAGAACCACCATTAAAAAGAGAATTTGAACTATTAACCTTTAAAATTAAAGGGATTTGACCAGCAAATGTATTGGCGCCCGCCTCTATCATGCCAAGTGGAGCAGCATAGGCATTTAAACCAGCATCAATAGCTAATTGAAAATGATAATGTGGGTCATAAGCATCTGGATTAACTGCAAATGACCTTGCTGGACCATGCTCAAATCCTTGATCAACTGGTAAAATTAATACCTTACCTGTGCCGCCCAGTTTACCATGAGATAATATTCTAGCTAAATTTGCTTTTGTACCCGCACAATCACTTTCATAATAAGAAAGTATTTTTTTAACTTTATTTGAAACTTTCATTTGATGTTTTTCTGAATTAAAAAATTATTTATTTTGCAAAAATTAAAAGAAATATTTATAAAAATAAACAAAAATCTTAAAATTTTATTAGAAAATGCAAAAAAACGACGTAATTACTGAAATTTCTAAATTTCATAACATTACCAATGAAGAAATTAATAATTTAGAAAAATTTATATCATTTCTACTAGAATATAATAAAAAGATCAATCTAATTGGCTCGTCAACCATTGACAATATTTGGATGAGACATATTCTTGATTCAGCACAATTATTAGAATTTATTACTGACAAAGAATTAGTGATAGCAGATTTAGGAACAGGAGCTGGGTTTCCTGGAATTATTTTATCAATTTTAGGTATAAAAAATATATATTTAATAGAAAAATCTCCTAGAAAATGCCAATTTCTGAGAGAAGTAAGAAAAACTTCTCCAAATCAAATTAATATTTTGGAAAAAAATATCGATGATATTAAAAATATAAAATTTGATGTAATTACCTCCAGAGCTTTTGCTCCCTTAGATAAATTACTAAATATTTCACAGAATTTACTAAAAGATCAGACTTATTACTTGCTTTTAAAAGGAAAGAATTTAGAAAAGGAATTAGATTTTTGTAAAAAACAATTAAAAAATTATAAATATCAAATATTAGATAGTAGAAGCTCTGGTGAGGGTAAAATTATTAGATTAAGTAAAAATAATTTGTAATTACCACCAATAATATGAACCTAAACATATGATATAAATTCTTTACACTAATTAAAACATTAAATACCACTAAAATGACCAAAAAAAGAGAACCCTATACAGAAGAAGAAAAATTAGAGATCTTAAGACAAATATTTTCTAAGAATAAAAAATATAAAGATAAAAGATTATGTGAAAGTCCAGTTGATATTTATGTTGGCAAAAAACTAAGAAAAATTCGCAATTCCCTTGGAGTGTCAATGGATGAATTAGGTTCTTTAGTTGGAGTTACAGGTCAACAAATTCAAAAATATGAAGAAGGATACAATCGTATTAGCGCTAGTAGATTATATGAGTTTTCTCGTATTTTACAAAAACCCATAAGTGATTTTTTTAAAGATTATGAAATTGACAATGATTACTATAATTTCCGTGGTCAAGAAGAAGAAGAGTTAATAGAAATAGAAAAAATTAAAAATCAGGAAGTGGTTGATCTGATTAAAAGTTTTAATCGAGTGAAAGACCACAATTTAAGACAAAAAATTATAGAGCTTGTTAAGTCTATTTTCCCTATACAAAACAATAGAACATATGATTAGTATTATTCTAAATTTAAACTATCTTTATCTTTTTGGATATTCGTACACATTTTTATTTTTAAGTTACAGTGACGCAGCTAATAGATTTTACTATCGTTAAAATAATTTTTATTAAAAAATATAAAATCAAAATCATATTAAAATCGCTATGGTTTATAAAAAAATACAAAAATTAACTGAAAAAGATCAAATAGATTGGTTAAGATTAGCCAGAACAAATAATGTTGGCCCTAAAACATTTTTTAGAATATTGGATATCTTTAATTCTTTAGAGTTAGCATTAAAAAATTTACCTAACTTTGCTCAACAAGGAGGTGCTAAAAGGCCGTTAAAAACATTTGATAAAAATCTTGCTGAAAAAGAATATGAAGAAACACAAAAAGTAGGAGCTCAAATTATATGCTTTTGTGATAAAAATTATCCAAAGTTACTAAAAGAAATCTACGACCCTCCTCCTATTATCACCTGTCGAGGAAATATAAAACTTCTTAATAAAAATATTTTATCAATTGTTGGTCCTAGAAACTCATCTTTTAATGGTCAAAAATTTGCTTATAAAATTTCTAATGATCTTGGCAAATATGATGTGGTTATTGGATCAGGTATGGCAAGAGGAATTGATACTTACGCACACCAAGGAGCCCTTAATAATGGCACTATTGCTGTTCTTGCTGGCGGAGTTGACAACATATATCCTAAGGAAAATAAAGATTTATATAATAAAATATTAGAAAATGGTCTTATAATTTCAGAAAACCCACTCAAATCCTTACCAAAATCTATTAATTTCCCCAAAAGAAACAGAATAATATCTGGTATTTCATTAGCTTTAATAGTTGTTGAAGCAAGTCTTAGATCTGGTACATTAATTACTGCTAGATATGCAATAGAACAAAATAGAGAAATTTTTGCAGTTCCAGGATCTCCTTTTGATCCAAGATGTAAAGGTTCAAACCGATTAATTAAGGAAGGAGCAAAATTAATTGAAAATGCTGAAGACATAATGAGTGAAATTCCAGTAAAAATAAATGATAATCTAGAATTTTGCGATAGTAATGAAATAGAATTTCAAGGGTTATCTCCAAAAATTCCAAGCGAAAATGAATTAAATTCTGCAAAAAAAGAAATGCTAAGAAATTTAAGCCATAGCCCCACCTCTGTAGAAGAACTTATATCATTTACCCAGATTCCCATTAATATTGTAAATATTATCTTGATTCAATTAGAACTTGCCAATATTATAGAAAACAATCATGATATGATTAATCTAAAGAATAATGCTATTTTAACTTGAAAATGGTATAAAATGATTTTTTATCTATAAAAGAAATATACGAAATCACAAAAATTAGATTCCAAGCGCAAACATGATAAAACAAACTACATAACAACCCTAGTTTGTTATAATAAATTTAAAGATTTATAAAAAAGTAAATGGAGGTATTTGGATTTGAAACATTATTAGTGCTAGTAACACTAACCTTGTTAGAAATTATTCTTGGTATTGATAATATTATTTTTATATCAATATCAGTACAAAAATTACCTGCAAAATTACGTAAAAAAGCTAGATATTTTGGTATTTTATTGGCATTAATTTTGCGTTGTGCCATGCTTTTTGCTTTAGGATGGATAATGTCTCTTACCAAACCAGCTTTTTCATTATTTGAAATAGATTTTTCATATAAAAATCTTATATTATTTTTTGGCGGTCTATTTTTGATTCACACTTCTTTTGCTGAAATTATGCTAGACCTAAAAAACACCAAAAAGAAAGAGGTTAAATTCCAAATAAAATCGACTTTATCTGGTGCAATTACACAAATTATGATGATTGATCTAGTGTTTTCAGTGGATTCAATTATCACAGCTATTGGTGTTACTGATAAAATATGGATTATAATTATAGCCATAATTATATCTATGATTGCTATGCTTTTCTTGTCAGGGAAAATTTCACATTTTATTGATAAATATCCTACTTTAAAAATTTTAGCATTAGCTTTTATACTTATGATAGGTGTAATGTTGGTATTATCGGGATTATCATTCCAGGTTAATAAAAATTATTTATATTTCTCTCTATTCTTTGCACTTGTAGTGGAAATAATTAATATAAAAACCTCTCGAAATACTAATAAATAATGCCATTATTACAAATAACTGATCCAACAGAAGAAATATCAAATAATCATGGGAAAAAAGCAATCGGTATTGATTTTGGCACTAGTAATTCATTAGTTTCTTATTTAGATAGTAATGAAATAAAAATCATAGGAGATGAAAATGGCAATAAAATTACCCCATCTATCATAGCACTTGATAAAAATGGTAAAATATTAATCGGCAATGAAGCAAAAAATGGCACTAATATCATCTCTTCTATCAAAAGGATTATTGGTAAAAAATTAGAAGAAATACATAATAAGGATCAATTGCCATTTGCAATATTTGAAGAAGAACACTTGGTTAAAATTAAATTTGGTAAAATAAATTTAACAGCAACTGAAATTGCAGCAAAGATTATCCATAAATTAAAAATAATTGCTGAAAATTATTTTCAAGAAGAAATTAGTGAAACAGTTATAACTGTTCCTGCTTATTTTAACGAAAAATCAAAATCGGAAATTAAAAAAGCTGCTAAAATTGCAGGTCTTAATGTCTTAAGATTGTTAAATGAACCAACTGCTGCTGCTCTGGCTTATGGCTTGGATAACAACTCTAAAGGTACATATTTAATTTATGATTTAGGTGGTGGTACCTTTGATATTTCAATATTACAATTGACTAAAGGAATTTTTAGAGTTTTGGGTGTAAGTGGAGATAGCGATCTTGGTGGTGATGATTTTGACAAATTAATCTATAGTAAAATTATTAAAGATCTTCAATTAACAAATTTAACACAAAATCAGACCTTAGAAATTAGAAAAATATCAAAAAAAATTAAAGAAAATTTTATAAATTCTAATGAAGTTATTAAAAATATTACAATTTCAGATCAAAATTATAACTTCTCACTTACTTTAAAAGAATTTAAAGAGTTATCAAAATACCTAATTAATAAAACTATCAGTTTAACTAAAAATTTAATCAAAGATCTTGAGTTAAAAAATACAGATATTGATTCTATTATTCTTGTGGGAGGATCAACCAAATTACCTCTAATTTATCAAAAACTATCTGAAACTTTTGGTGAAAAAAAATTATTTACCAATCTTAATCCAGATGAAATTGTGGCAATGGGCTCAGCTATTCAGGCTCATTCTTTAACTTTTGGCTCTAATAACCTACTGCTTGATGTTGTCCCATTATCTGTTGGTCTTGAAACTATGGGAGGTATTGTAGAGAAAATTATATATCGTAACAGTCCTATTCCAATTACAAAATCTAAAGAATTTACAACCTATGCTGATGGACAAACTGGAATGAAATTTCACATAGTGCAAGGGGAAAGAGAGTTAGCAAAAGATTGCATTTCACTAATTAATTTTGAAATTAAAAATCTACCAAAAAAAGAATCTGGTCAAATTAAGGTAAGAGTTGACTTTACCATTGATGCCGATGGGTTATTAACAATATTGGCTTTTGAACAAGAATCTGGACAAGAAAAAAAAGTTGAAATAAACTGGAGTAACGAACTTGATGAAAAAAAAATAAAACAAGCTTTATTAGATGCTAACAAGAATGCTAAATCAGATATTAAAGATAGACTAAAGGCAGAAAGCGACAGTGAGGGTAAAAGAGTTGTAGAAAAAATTAAAAATATGTTTGAAGATAGTAACTAATATCATTTTATAACTTTAAAGCGATTTTTTTTAATAATATTGTTAAATTTAAAAAGATTAACTACAAATTACTTAAAATTTATATCAATTATGTTGTAGGAAAATAGTGTAATATCATTTCATACATCATTTAAAAATTAATAATATAATTTATGACCAAAATCATTACTGCAGCCTACATTATGATAGGTGATGAAATATTATCAGGTCGAACAAAGGATGAAAATCTTAATTTTTTAGCAGTAAATTTAACAGATATTGGTATTAATCTTGAAGAAGTAAGAGTTGTCCCAGATAATGAGGAAGAGATTATAAACGCAATAAAACAAGTTAAAAAGAAATATAATTATATTTTTACCACCGGCGGTATTGGTCCAACTCATGATGACATAACGGCGCAAGCAATAGCAAAAGCATTTGATGATAAAATTATCTTAAATAAAGAAGCAGAAAAAATTTTATTTAGCCATTATGGTAGAGACAATATTAATTCCGCCCGTTTAAAAATGGCAAAATTACCTTCAAAAGCTGTATTACTAAATAATAATATCACTTCTGCCCCTGGCTTTATGTTAGAAAATGTTATTGTAATGGCTGGTGTTCCAAAAATAATGAGATCTATGTTTAATTCTTCATTGGAATTTTTAGATGTTGGTGATAAAATTATCTCAAAGGAGATGGAGATTGCAACAAACGAGAGTGTTATAGCTAAGGATCTTAATGAATTACAAAATAAATTTCCAGAAGTTAAAATAGGTAGCTACCCGTTTTTTGGTGGAACTTCAATTGTTTTTCGCTCCTTTAATAAGAATAAATTAGATGAATGCTATAAAATAATATCTAATAAATTACATGAGTAATAAGAAATTTGATCAGGAACAACAAAAATTATATAATGACTATGTTAGCGATATGGTTGACAATAAATTGTATTTTAAAGATTCATTAAAACATTATTTATCAAATTATATAACTCCAAGGTGTCATAGGACTTTCTTAATAGTAATATTATTTTTTACTAGCCTAATATTATATATTGTAACCATTGAAATATCAAAATTACTGCCTATTAAGCAATCATTACCTATATTAATTAGCACCAAAGATTCTACTACTCATTTTCCATTAATTAAAAGCCTTAGAAAACCATATGATACAGAAGTCATGTCAATCAATGATATGGTTGTAAGATATTTAATAGAAAATTATATCACTCGTAGAGAGTCTTATGATTTTAGATCAGGAGATATTAATGATATAAATAAAAAATTAGAGTTTATTAGAAATAATTCTTCATCTAAAGAATATAGGAAATTTAAAAAATTTTTTGATAGGTCAAACCCAACTAGTCCAGTTCGATTCTTTGGTAAAGATTCTTACAGTGAAGTTGACATCATATCCGTATCTTTTACTAAAGAAAAAAATAAAAACTTACTTAAAATTGCCCAAGATTTTCTGTATATTAATATTGCAAAGGAGGCAATAATCAATTATAAAATAAACCAATATGTTGGTGGAGTGAAAAGAATTTCTAATAAAAAAGTAAGAATATCATTTACATTCTTTGGCATTAATGAAAAATCTGGTGATTTAAAAAAACAATTAGATTTTACTGTAAATAACTTTGAAAATTAAAAATATAAATGTTTATTAAAAATACAAAATATTTAATAAATAAATTAATAATCCTAACTATAATATTATTTTATTTTAGCAATAATTCTTATTCAGCACAAGAACCTAGATTCTTAGGTAGTGAAAAAAAATTTAGATCTTTTATTTATAATCCAAACGAAGTATATAGATATACTGGACATTATACTTATTTGGGTTTTATAGAATTTGCAGAAGGTGAATCAATCTCATTAGTAACAATGGGAAATTCTAATTTATGGATGCATGAATCTTCTGGTAATAGGTTATTTCTTAAACCAATTGAAAATAACGCTGAAACTAACATGACTGTTTTTACAACTGGAAGCAAAGGTGGTCGTGTATATCATTTTGAATTAGTTGGTAGGGAAGCTTATGGTATCAATGATGAGGATTTAGTATTTTTAGTTAAGTTTATTTATCCAGATGGAGAGAGTAAAAATATTGTTAATTTCCCCAAATCTAACCCATCTGATGAGCCAGATATGAGAAAAGTTGCCAATTATAATTTTTCATATGAGTTCACTGGTTCTAGAATTATAGCGCCAATTAAAATTTTTGATAATGGAGAATTTACATATTTCCAATTCAGTAAAAAGAATGGAGAAATTCCAGCAATATATGCAGTTGACTCCTCCGGTTATGAAACATTAGTAAATTACCGCGTTGCTGGATCTTATATTATTACCGAAATAGTTACTTCGCAATTTACTTTGAGAAGTGGTAGCGACATAGTTTGTGTCTATAATAATAATATGATAATGAATAATGACCCAACCAAAAGTACCGCGCCATCTATGAAATTTTAATTTTTATAATACTAACTATGGTAAGGTTAATTTTTAGTTAAAAACATATCATTAGCTGATAGATGTTAATCAGATAATATTTTTACAGTTCTTCTTCTTTCCTTTGAAGACATTACTGTAGAATATGTTTTAAAATTACCTATCGTACCTGAGAAATTTTCTCCTATCTCCATTCTAGAAATTTTAGATCCGCCAATTGGATTAACATTAAAAGATATCTCTTCCTTGTCATCAATATTAATTGTTAATCTTTCTTTTTTTTCATGATAAGAAATAACTATAACATGTGGATCAGAAAAATTAGCGTCATCTTTAACAGTAATTGACATACCGTTGCTACTGGAAGAGTTATTGTCGTGAACATAAAAAAACTCTCCATTAGTTTTTATTCCAGCTATAGCAACTGGCAATCCACCACTAAAATTTTCATAAAAAGAAAATAAAGTTTGTTCTGAATCTATATTGCTGTCATCTCTATTTATGTTAAAATGTAGAGAATATCCTTCATTACCATTTCCAAATAATATAGAATTAAAATTAGAAAATCTTTCTTTATTAAGATCAGGATTAGAATAAAAAACTAATGGATCATCACTGCTACAATTACTAGAGGCACTGCTCAAAAATTGAATATCTTGACCAGATGCTTTAAAGCAACCAGCATAAACAGAGGAAAAAACAAAAAATGAGATAACAAAAGATAGTAATATTTTATTTAGCATGTCTAATATAATTAAAATAATTAATTCATATTTTATTAATAACTATAAATTATTTCAAATATAAATTGATTATACCATTTTTAATTTATCAATGGTATAATGCCATCCTATCAAATTTGATATCAAAAAACAAGAAATCATTTGATAAAATTTTATTAAACTAATATAATTAGCAGAAATTTATTAAAAAATTCCTAGTATAGTGTTAGATAATTATTAATTTATGAAGGATCAAGACCATCAAACATTAACAGCTGAATTAAAAAATGAAGATAAAGGGCAAGAAAATATCCTAAGACCACTTTATATTAACGACTTCCTTGGCCAAAAAAAAATAAAAGAAAACTTATCCATTTTTATTGAATCCGCAAAAAATAGATCAGACACTTTAGATCATACTTTATTTTACGGCCCTCCTGGTCTTGGAAAGACCACTTTAGCACAAATTATATCACATGAAATGGGTGTTGGTTTTAAATCTACCTCAGGTCCAATGATAACAAAATCAGGAGATTTAGCAGCTATTTTAACCAATTTACAGGAAGGTGACATATTATTCATTGATGAAGTACATAGATTGCATATTGCAATTGAAGAAGTGCTATATTCAGCAATGGAAGATTTTAAACTTGACATAATAATAGGTGAAGGTCCATCAGCAAGGGCAATTAAAATTGATCTACCAAAATTTACTTTAGTTGCGGCAACAACAAGAATTGGTCTTTTAAGCAACCCAATGCGAGATAGATTTGGAATACCATTAAGACTTAATTTCTATGAAATTGACGAATTAAAAGATATTGTCATTCGAGATGCTAAAATTTTAAATCTAAAAATAACAGGTGATGGTGCTATAGAAATTGCTAAAAGGTCTAGAGGTACACCAAGAATAGCCATTCGTCTATTAAAAAGAGTTAGAGATTTTGCCTCTTTTGCTAAACAAGATATTATTAATCAAGAAATTGCTGATGCTTCTCTTAAAAAACTAGAGATAGACGATATAGGTCTTGATATGTCTGATCATTTATATTTAAATTTTATACTAAATAATTATGATGGAGGACCAGTTGGTATTGACACTATATCATCTGGCATTAGCGACGAGAAGGACTCTATCTGCGACACTATAGAGCCATATTTAATACAAATAGGTTTTATTGACAAAACTCCAAGAGGTAGAATTTTAACAAAAAAGGCTTTAGATTATTTAAAATGAAAAAAAAAATTGATTTTGGAGGATTTGCCAATAAATCCCCTTATTTAGCTCTATTTTTACTTAAAACTCTTATACCAATTTTAGCTGTAATTTTTGTCTTATCATTTATCACCTTATCAACTAATAAAATTTGTAATTATGAGATGCTAGACATTATATTCTCTGTAGATAAAGAAAATTCTGAAGAAATAAGAAATTCAAAAAAATATAAATCAGCAGAAGAATTTATCAAGGGAGGTAAAAAAATTATTTATTATATTGCTGATAAATCAATAAATTTTCTGACATTTTTCCTAAAAGATGTGTTAAAAAATCATCAATTTGGAAAAATTGATTTTAATCATATAGAAAAAGAACATGAAAGAAAATGTTCAATATGTATAGACGATAATAGACCAGTTATTAAGCCTAAATTATGCTTAAATAGATTTTAATATCATTAACAAATTCAAACCATGTTCGGTACAATAATTAACATTTTTAAAAAGCTGCCTTTTCCTGCACTAATTTTATTTTATGGTCTAATACCCACATTTTTCTTAATGTTAACCACTTTATTTATTATAATGCATATTGATGTTATTTGTCCTAGCACTATATTAAATTTATTATTCCATGATAACCATTCTACCGGTTATAAAATTACTTATGAATTCATTATGAGTGGAATGGAGTTTTTTGGTGGTTTTATTGACAAAATGTTTGAAATTATTAAAATTACTTTTGATAGTATTTTGGGTGAAGGTAATTTTTTTAATGACCCTATGTCGCAGCAAAATCAGTGTATTTCTCCTGTAGAGCCAAAAGGGAAGGAAATGTAATTTAACCATATTTTATATTAAATATAGTTAATTATATAATAATAAAATAAATCTTATCATGATAAAAAATTTCCTAGATCTAGTTATAAAAAGAAATGCATCAGATTTACATTTATCATCTAGTAACATACCAACTATTAGAATTAATGGGAAATTAATTAAGATAGGAGAAGAAAAGCTTGAACCTAATTTTATTAAAGAAGTAATAAAAAAGATTTTACCAAAACATAAATTTCAATTTTTTAAAGAAGGTAATGAAACTGACTACTCATTTTATCATAATAAACATTCTCGTTTTAGAGTTAATTGCTTTAATAATATTAAAGGCCCATCAATTAGTTTTAGATATGTAAATAATAAAATATTATCTTTGGAAGAAATTAAAGCCCCTCAAATATTTCATGATTTATGTCACTTAACAAACGGTCTAGTCATTATATCGGGTGCTACTGGCTCTGGTAAGTCCACCACCTTAGCAGCAATGATTAATTATATTAATAATCAACAAGCCAAACATATAATAACAATTGAAGATCCTATAGAATACATTCATCATAGTAATAATAGCCTAATTAATCATATAGAGGTTGGTAAAAACACCAAATCCTTTGCTGGATCGCTAAGGGCGTGTTTAAGACAAGATCCAGACATTATATTAGTTGGAGAAATTAGAGATCTAGAGACAATGCATTTAGCTTTAACTGCGGCAGAAACTGGTCATTTAGTTTTTGCTACTCTACATACTAATTCATCTTATCATGCTATAAATAGAATTATTGATATTTTCCCAGAAAGTGATAAAAATACAATCAGATCTATGCTCTCAATGTCCTTAAAAGCAATAATATGCCAACAATTAGTCACCACTAAAAATAACTCAAGATGCGCTGCTTTTGAGATAATGATTGCCAATTCGGCAGTAAAAAATCTTATCAGAACTAATAATATTCATAATATTAATTCAGCAATTGAAACTGGGTCACAAATTGGTATGACAAGCATGGAAAGTTATTTAAAAAAACTAAAAGAAGAGAATATAATATAGTAATAATGACAGATTTAGCAATTGAAATTAAAGATTTAAAAAAAACATACAATATTGGTAAAAAATCTGAGAAAGAAGCCTTAAAAAATATTAATCTTAAAATTAACAAAGGTTCATTTTTTGGTCTATTAGGACCTAATGGGGCAGGAAAATCAACAATTATTAATATTATGGCTGGTTTAGTTAAAAAAACCTCTGGATCTGTTAATATTTGTGGTTTTGACATTGAAAAAGAAGCAAATAATGCTAAAAAGAACATAGGTATAGTACCTCAAGAACTTTTTATTGATCCATTCTTTAATGTTTTTGAGACATTAGAAATTTATGCCGGCTATTATGGTGTAAAAAAACAAGATCGCAGAACGGAGGAAATTATTACAGCTCTTGGTTTAAAAGATAAAATATATGCCAAACCAAGATCTCTATCTGGTGGTATGAAAAGAAGGCTTTTAGTAGCTAAGTCATTAGTTCATAACCCACAAATTATTGTTTTGGATGAGCCAACAGCAGGTGTTGATGTGGAATTAAGGGACAATCTTTGGTCATATGTTAAAAAATTAAATGAAGAACAAAAAACTACTATAGTTTTAACAACTCATTATTTAGAAGAGGCAGAAGAATTATGTAATGAAATTGCAATTATCAATAATGGCTCTGTAATTAAATGTGATAAGAAAAAAAATCTAATGAATTCTCTTGATGAAAGGGAGATAATAATTGAAATATCAGACAATATTACAAAAATTCCGGAACAAATTACACAAAAATTAAATACCAAATTAATTTCTCCTAATAAAATAGTTATTAGTTACAAATCTCATGAAATTGAATTTTCAAATATTTTAAATATTTTACATGAATCTAATTTAAAAATAACTGATTTTGAAACTAAAAGAGCCGATTTAGAAAAAATTTTTAAATATCTAATCAGGAAATAAACAATATAGCAAAATATTAAAATAACTAAAATTGAAAATTAACATTTTTACTCTTTTTCCAGAAATTTTTACCTCTTACCTATCTTTTGGAGTAATAGCTCGAGCCTTTGAAAAGCAAATATGCCAGTTAAATTTAGTTAATATTCGTGATTTTGCAACTGACAAAAGACAAAATGTTGATGATTACCCATTTGGTGGTGGTCCAGGCATGATAATGAGAGCAGATATAATTGGCAATGCTATTGATAATCAAGAAATTAATTTTAATAAAAATAAATTTATCTTTACATCACCAAAAGGTCAAAAATTTAATCAAAATATAGCCATAAAATATAGTAAATTATCTGAAATATCCATATTATGTGGCAGATATGAGGGGATAGATCAAAGAGTAATTGATCAATATAATATGGAAGAAATTTCGGTAGGCGATTATATCCTATCAGGTGGCGAACTCCCAGCCCTCACCATGATTGATGCAATTTTAAGAAATATTCCAAATATATTAGGAAATAAAGAATCTTTGATTGAAGAAACATTTAATGATGATTTTTTAGAATATCCACAATATACTAGACCAAGAGAATGGAAAAATAGAAAAGTACCAGAAATTTTATTATCTGGCAATCATGCTAAAATTAAACAATGGCAAGGGGGTAAAAAACTTCTAACAAAATCAAAATTTACAAAAAATGACAGCGAAAATAATTGATGGTAAAAAAATTGCACAAAATATCAAAGAAAATATCAAAAAAGAGGTAGAAAACCTTAAAAATACCAAAAATATCACACCTACAATAGCTGTTATTTTGGTTGGAGACAATCCTGCCAGCAAAATCTATGTTAACGCTAAGGAAAAACAAGCTATAGAAGTTGGTATAAATTCCATTAAAATTAATTTAACAGACACAGTAACTGAGATAGAATTATTAAATAAAATTAAAGAACTTAACAAAGATCCTAAAATTCATGCTATTTTAGTACAATTACCACTGCCAAAACATATTAATAGTGACAAAGTGATAGAAACTATTGATCCTAATAAGGATGTTGACGGTTTTCACCTCACTAATGTTGGTAAATTAACCATTGGCAAAATTGATGAAGCAACAATACCCTGCACTGCCATTGCTTCATTACATTTAATTAATGAAATTGAACCTGATATTAGCGGTAAAAATATTTTAGTCATTGGTTCATCAAATATTGTTGGTATGCCATTATCACGCCTTTTAATGCACAAAAAAGCTACAGTTACTGTTGCCAATAGTAAAACTCGTAATTTAAAATTTCTTTGTCAAAATGCCGATATTATAATTTCAGCAACTGGTGTTGCAAATTTAATCACGGCAGACATGGTAAATAACAATAGCATTATAATTGATGTTGGCATCAATAGAGTTACTAAAAATGACGGTACTACAAAATTAACAGGAGATGTTGATTTTGACAGTTGTTATAATAAGGTGCAAGCCATTACCCCAGTACCAGGTGGTGTAGGACCAATGACAATTGCTTATTTATTAAAAAATTGCCTCAATCTATGCAAATAATAATGCTA
>CERI01006618.1_pt1 | contig 18581 bp, 16 predicted proteins | sample 350261 | NCBI WGS metagenome assembly CERI01 (sample SAMEA2620979, study PRJEB7988) | marine metagenome | isolation source: saline water (ENVO:00002010), including
ATAATAATTTTATACTTGTAGAGCAGCTACTTCGGCATCATCCTTCAAGAAAGCAAATTTAAGATTAAATTTACTCATAGCACTACCCCCGAAACTATCACTAAAGCCTTGTCTATATAATTCATATGCTTCGCGTGGAGGAAGACTTCGTGCAAAAAATTTAAATTTACTTACAAATCCAGAAAACCCACTATTAGGGTCAGTATCTGCTTCTTTGGGAGACAAAAATAGTGAATTATCTTTTAATCCATCGATATATGGAACACCAGGCATTAAACAAGTTTTTACTAATTTACCGTCTAAATACACATCAATAGTTTTATCCATTAAAGTTATTACTACGTGAGTCCATTTTTGAATAGGAACATTTTTAATATTACAAGGATGTGGTGTTGCATTTCCTTCACTATCGTTTGTGCTTAAAGTGATTTCTAAATCATTGGATGCTGGACCAAATGCTACTTTGGGCATTGGTGATTTTGTAGTTGTACCTGCGCTTCGCTCAAAAATTATTTTTTGTTTACCATAATTATAACTCCAACTGTTAACATAAAACCAAAATGAATATGTAAAGTCATTTGTTCCTGCTCCAGTTGGTAATTTATCAGCAGGGAATTCTCTCATTTGTTTACCGTTATGCATTGCGGTTAAATCAGCTACACTGTTATCTGCAAAAAAATGCTGATAAAATAAATATAATAGTATTACAACAACAACAATAGTTAATATGTTTTTCATATCCATAATATAATATACAGTTAGAAATTTTCCAAACTAATATTATTAAATTATTTAAAAAAACTATCTAAATCAAATACAACAGGTGGGTCTTTATCTTTTAAATTTTCATATAGTGTTTGTATTTTTGTTTTTGATATATGTGTTGAAAAGAAAACTATATTACATATACCTGAATCTAAACCATTATCTTCTCCAACAATTACAGAATCATTACCTAAAAATGGATTATTTCTAAAATCTAAATTATATGATGTATTCAATTTTCCATTTATAAATATATCTAAAACACCATTATTGCAATTTATTACTAAATTATTCCATCTCTGTAATTTAATATTTTTAATAACACCTAGTATTATTTGTTTTTCACCATTGTAATTTATTACGTTATTTTGTTTCATTTGAGATTCAATACCTAAAGTAATTGCTAATTTTCTCTTAATAGGATTAAAATATATACCTGGTTTGTTACCGTATGATATGATTCTATAATATTTATCTATAGTGCTTTCAGGTGATATACTGTGAAAAAATGTCCAAACAGATAATGCATAATCAAAATTACCTTTTTCATATAATGGACTAGGCATAGCTTCGTTAGTATATATATCTTTATATGTTGATATTAATTGTTTATGATTTGTTTTAGTAGGTTGCATACGCAATACCTTTGTCATAGCAAATCCATCGTTACTTAATTTTTCTTTTTCTATTTGTATTAATCTTTGTTCGAGGTCTTTAATTTCTTGTTGTAATCTTATAATACGTAGAGCTGCTCCCATTTTTTTCCCTCCACTTTTATCATCTTCACTAACATATTTCCAGTGCTTTAACAAATCACTATTGTCTCCAGGTGGTCCAGCAAAATTAATTCTAAAAAAGTTTACAAAATTTGGATTACATGCCACCATTTTGTTATTATTTTCAGTATCTCTAAGTGGGGTGGGGTTTTCAGTTCCAATTTTATACCAATTTTTATGTAATAATTTATCCCAAAATTTTGAACCAGTACTTAACCAATTTTTTTTAAATAATCCGTATCGTTTTATTTTTTTTATTTCTTCGCGTTTTATTAATATATCTTGTTTGGCAGTATTTTCTTCTGTTTTTAATGTTTGTTTCATAATATCAATATTTGTATTTGGATGATGTTTATATAAATGACTAGTTATAAGAGGTCCAGAAATAAATAGTAATATAACTATCATTTCAATTGCAAATAAAGTATAAGCTATTTTAGGTGTTCCTTTAAGTTCAGTGTATATGTTATTTACTATATCTAAAAAGAAACAAGGTATTAAAAATAAAATATGATATAATAATTTGAATATAGGAAATTTTGATAATTTATCTAATATAGGTTTTCCAACTGTTCGCAAATATAAATATAATATCGTACCTAAAACAGTACCACATACAAACATTATAATATAAGGCACGTATCTGGCGCCAGTATTAGTGGTTGAAAACAATATTATGGCAAATAATACAGCTACAATTAAACCTACGCCACATAAAATAAATAAATAATTTTTCATTTCAGATAATAACCAACCAGTTTGTGATGTGAAAGTAGCCTTCGATTTCCCATCTGACCCGACCGTTGGCATCTGAGATGTTCCTCTAGCGTGATTAGATGGATTTTTTGACCAGATAAAAACACCGATAATAACAGATGCTAAAACTACAATAGCAAATATATATGTCAATATACGATTTAAAGTTACATTTGCTTTATAGGTGCTAGGATTTAAAAATATATTAAGTTCTTTTGAATAAAAGACAATTATGATAATTATTAGAGCGAAGAAAAGTAATAAAATACTATGCCATAAATGGGGTCCATTTGGATCAAATCCTGCCTTTAAAACAGGGGTTGTAAAGAAACCAATGACACCTAATAATAATAAATTAATGGTTCCGTCGGCGACAGGATGTATTTTATGATTTAAAATATCAGTTATATTAAATTGATTTAATATTGTTAATATTATACCCAATCCACCTGCAATACCACCACCAATTTTATTCCACTTATTATTCAACAATGATTTAATGAAATCTTTAAATCGAATCCCTGAGGATTTCATATTACTACCAGCATTGTTTTTCATTTTTTTCATAGATTCAGAAATATTGTTGGTGTAATTTTTGAATGCATCGCTTTTTTTATTATTTATAATTGGTATTGCCGCAGATACTATAACTAAAAGTAATCCTATTCCAAATGTAATATGTATAACTGTAGATATATCCTTTGGAGTATTCATTTATATTAAATTTATATAATATAATTATAAATTTAATTATAATTTATTAACAAAAGTTTTTTTTTTATGACAATCAGTACAACAAGCTACTAAATTATCTACGTGATTAGTTCCACCGTGTTGCAATTCTACTTTATGGTCAACTTCATAGGTGTAGTCTAATTGTTTACCACAATATCCACATTTCCATCCTTGTATGCTAGCAATATATTTTTTTTTACTGCCACTAACAGAACGATTATTTGTAACTCTGCCTGAACCCATCATACGTTTTAATTGTGGGCTATCGGTTACAGTAGATTGTGGTATAATATTATTATTGATATTATTATTAAAATTAGTGAAATCAAGAAAAGGAGTGAATAATTCTTTACTATTATTATCAATAGGCATATATTTTACTAAATCACTAACATTAGCTAACATGCCTTTAGATTCGGCAGGATGTTTACGAATAAACATATATAATGATAATCCCAAAAAAGCATACATAATCATTCTGTAATATTTTTTACCAGAAATTAACCATTGTGTATATTTACCATCATGATATGTATCAAATACAAGGAATATAGTAATAATAAATATCCATTTGTCAATACCCATATAAATAAAAATAATATTAAATTTTTTTTCTTCTAGTTTTTTTTCTTCTAGTTTTTTTTCTTCTTCTAGTTTTTCTTTTTTTACCAGCTTTTTTAATTAATTTTTTATTTATATCATCATTGTATTTACATTTATACACATATTCTTTTAATTCATCAATATTCATTTTAAAAAAATGTTTTTTTGGTTTATATAAAATATTTAATTGAATCATAGTATTTATTTATTATACATAAAATAAGCGAATAAAATGAATGCAATTGCAATAGCAAATTTAATATATTTATCTCTTAATTTAGTATTTTCAGCATTAATTTCATCTTTAGTTTTATATTCATTATAATATTTTTCTAAACTTTCAAAAAAAGTTTCTTCAGGTAGTTCTAATTTGATGTAAATTTTATTGAATATAAATTGTACCCATTTAGTGAAACTCATTCTTGAATCTAAATAAGGAGTAACAGGGTATTTATTTAATATATTAATAAAATATTTACCAATAGGATTTATAGGAATAAATACAGGTAAATTACTAATAAAATCATAATATTTTTTTTTAGATACAGAATTTGGATTAACGGGATATAATACAGCCATAGTCATAAGTGTGAATTTTAAATGCGGTAACCAAATATATGGATTTAATTTCATAATCACTTATTATAATGTATATAAAAACAAATTAATATTTTAACATAAATGAAATCATATCAATTTTGCAATAATTGTGGTAAAAATGGTCATTTATATCATTGTTGTAAAAAACCAATAACTAGTTCAGGAATAATAGGATTTAAAAATGATAAACAAAACAAATATAAATATTTAATGATTTGTAGAAAGGATAGTTTAGGTTATGTAGATTTTATAAGAGGTAAATATCCGTTATATAATAAAAGATATGTGCAGAATATTATTAATGAAATGACTATAGATGAAAAATCTAAATTATTAAGATTAAATTTTAAAGATTTATGGAAAGATTTATGGGGGGAATTTAATTCAAATCAATACAACCAAGAAGAGAAAACATCATTAAATAAATTTAAGTTAATAAAAGAGGGAATTAGATTTAATATAAACGAAGATTGTTATAATTTGAAATCATTGATAGAATCGAGTACAACAAATTGGATAACACCAGAATGGGGATTTCCCAAAGGTAGAAGAAATTATTTAGAAAATGATTTAAATTGTGGGGTGAGAGAATTTAAAGAAGAAACAGGATTGTATGAAAAAAATATAAAAATAATAAAAAACGTTATACCATATGATGAAATATTTATGGGTTCTAATTACAAATCATATAAACATAGATATTATTTAGCTTATATTAATGGTGTGACTGACGGAGATATGACTAAGTTTCAAAAAAGCGAAGTAAGTAAAATGAAATGGTGTTCTCTAAGTGAAGTATTATCTATAATAAGACCATATAATTTAGAAAAGAAAGATATAATAATTAAAATAGATAAAATTTTACATAAATATAGTTTAATCTCATAATATATTAATAATGTCGAAAAGAAAGAAGAACACCAACAAGAATAAACCAAAATGTGAAATATTAATAATAGCAATGAAAGAATATTTAAAAAATAATACATATGTAGACAATGCAAATGTAACCGTGAATAATTATAAGAAATGTATTGAAGAAGAAAATATAAAAAATATAGAAAAGAATAAAGTTAATGATAAATATAATTTATATCCATTATTAGAAGATAAAGAATTTAATAGTAAATTAATGAAAAGAAAAGAGTATGAAAATATGATATATAATACACCGGATTTATCTAGATCAATGGAAAATGTTACAGATGAAATATGTAATAAAAAAGTATTTGAATTAAATACTCATCAAACTTTTGTTCAAAATTTTATGTCGTCACAAACACCATATAATAGCTTATTGTTATTTCATGGATTAGGAACTGGTAAAACCTGTTCGGCTATAGCAACGTGTGAAGAATATCGAGAATATTTGAAACAAGATAAAATGAAGAAAATAATGGTTGTTGCAAAACCAAATATATTGGAAAATTTTAGATATCAATTATTTCCTATTTCTAAATTAAAAAAAACACTAGGTATTTGGACTATAAATCAATCGTGTATAGGTAATAAATTAATAAAGGAAGTAAATCCACATAATATTAAAAATTTACCAAAAAGTAAAATAATAAAAGGAGTAAATAAAATAATTAAAAATTCTTATGAATTTATGGGATATGTTCAATTTTCAAATTATATTACGAAAGTAATGAATAAATATAAAATAGAAGGAGTAGATAAGGAACAAAAGAATAAATCAATATTATTAATAAAAAAAATGTTTTCAAATAGAATGTTAGTAATAGATGAAGTTCATAATATTAGAGATTTAAAACCATTAAAAGGAGCAAAAAGTAATTTTTCAAAATCAACAACCGAATCATTTTTAAAATTAGTATCTTATTCTGATAATATGAAATTATTATTATTAACGGCTACTCCTATGTTTGATGATTATAAAGAAATAATATGGTTATTAAATTTAATGAATTTGAACGATAATAGATTTGTAATACAAGAATCAGATATATTTAATAAAAAAGGAGAATTTAAAGAGAATGGAAAAGAATTATTGATTCAAAAAATGACAGGATATATAAGTTTTGTTCAAGGAGAAGATCCATACTATTTTCCATTTAGAATATACCCAAAAGATATTAAATCGTTAGAAGATAATTCATTACAATATTTATTAAGTAATAAAAAAATGAAATATCCAAAAAATATAATTAATAAAAAAGAAGGGAAAGGTGAAATAAATTATTTAGATATATATTTAAATGATATTGGAAGTGAACAAGATAAATATTATAAAAAATATATAGAATATAAAAAAAATGAATCATTTGGTATAGCAGAAATGGATTCTGCCAAACAAATATTAAATATGACTTATCCTATAAGCGGTGATATAAATAAAAAAACAATACAAAATTCATATGGTAAATTAGGCTTAATAGGGAAAAAAACAAATAATGATGGAGGTATTATGTATATGAAAAAAAATGATAATGGTGTATTTAAATTTGAATACAATGAAGAAAGAAGACAATATATGAACATTTTTGAAAAACCTGAATTAAAAAAATATAGTGGAAAAATAGATAATATAATAAATTTAATAAATGATTCAGAAGGAATAACTTTGGTATATTCGCAATATATTTACGGTGGATGCATACCAATGGCGTTAGCATTAGAACATGAAGGATATTTGAGATATAAGGGTAAAGATACCAAAGGAGAAAATTTATTTAAAAAATCAAGAGTAAATAGTGAGAATATAAAAGGTAGATATATAATGATAACCGGTGATAATAATTTTTCACCAAAAGGGAACAATATGAAAGAATTAACTGCTTGTAATGGTATAAAAAATAATAATGGTGAAATAATTAAAGTAGTTATAATATCATCAGCCGGTTCTGAAGGATTAGATTTTAAAAATATAAGAAATGTTCATATATTAGAACCTTGGTATAATTTATATAGACAAGCGCAAGTAGAAGGTAGAGCGATACGAAATTTAAGTCATTGTTCATTAAAATTTGAAAAAAGAAATACAACTATATTTTTACATGGTACTAAATTAAATAGAGACGAAGAACCAATAGATTTACATATTTATAAAGTAGCAGAAAGAAAAGCAAAAAAAATAGGAGAAATTGCAAATATATTAAAAGAAAATGCAGTAGATTGTTTATTAAATAAAAATAAAATGTTATTAACAAAAAATGAATTAAATAAAAAAGAAAACATAAAAGTTTCATACGGACCAAATGAAATAGTAGAAAATTTTGATATAGGATATAATGATAATAGTTTAATATGTGGATTTATGGATTGTAATTATAAATGTAAACCAAAAAACAATATTAATAGTAATAAAAATATGTCAACATATAATGATAATATATTGAATTTAAGTATAGGGAAAATATTACAAAGAATAAGAATGTTGTTTAAAGAAAATTATTTATATGATAAAGAAACATTGATTCATTACATAAAAAAAAATAGAAAATATGATGATATACAAATAAATCAAGCATTAAATATTTTAATAGAAGATAAAAGAGAATTTATAGAGGATATGTTAGGAAGACAAGGATATTTACATAATATCGGAGATTTATATTTATTTAAACCGATTGATTTAGATGATGGAAATAATAGTATATATAATATAAAAAATCCATTATCTTTTAAAAATAAAAAAATAACATTTGAATTAGAAAACAATGTTATGTTGAAATTAAAGGATAATTTACAATTTGCAACGTATAATGATGTAAAAAATAAATATGAAACGTTGACAAAAATAAATACCGAATGGAAAATAGAAAAGAATCAACTAAGAAATTGGGAAAAATATTATTCAATAATAGTACAAGAATATTCTCGTCAAGATAATGGGTATAATATAGATATAAATAAGTTGAAACAATATGGATTTGATCATATAATAGATATGTTATCATTTAATGAAAAAATTACATTTTTAAATGAGATATCAAAAATGGACGATGATGAATTAAAAGAAAGAACAAAATATTATTTAAATAAAAATATTGTAACTCATAATAATAAAAATTATTTTATTATAAAGAAAGAAAATTCAGCAACATCACCTATATATATATTAAATGATGATTTTTCAATAACACCTGCAAAAAAAGGAACAAGGCAATTAATAAATCAATCATTAAAATCAAAATGGAAGTTTAATAAATCGTGGGATAATACAATAGAAATGGATATACCTATAGGTTATATTGGTTTAAAACGAAAACGAGAATATTTTAAAATTAAAAAAATGGATACAAAAATATACAAAAAAGGTCAAACGTGTGAGCAAGGTTTTAAAAAAAAAGAATTAATTGATATATTGAAACGATTATTACAAGTAAATAATTATCCTTGGATAAATGCATTTAAAGGGACAAGTAAAAAACATACTCATGTTTTATATAAAAAAATGGATAAATCAAATGTTATAAAAACAGGTACTAGTATTTCATTATGGAAATTTAAAAATAAGTTAGATGGTAAATTATATGAACAAGAGCAATACCAAAATAAATATTGGGATGATTATAAAAAAAATAAATATATAAAAGAAAGTGATATAGCGGATAATGATTATATTATACAAAGTTTGATGAGTTGGCCTATACAAGATATGATTGCGTGTGCTGCTATAGAATTGTTATTAAGACATTATGATGATATAAAAAAAAATGATAAAAGGTGGTTTTTTTCATCATTAGAAAATGAATTATATAATATAGAAATATTACCAAAATTAAAAAAATTGTCAAAAATGAATAAAGAATTATTAAATATAGAATATTAATAAAATTGATTATATATTAAAAATAATATTTATTATTAATATATGTCAAAAAAAAATAACAATGGTGTTTATATCAGGAATATATTAACTAGAAAAGTTAAATTACCATTTAATGTATTAGGTAATAATATAGAAAGTAATATATTACAACAGTTGAATAATAATTTATCAGGAAAATGTGTTTGTGAAGGTTATATAAAAAAAAATTCTATTGAAATAATATCTCATTCCGCTGGTAAAATACAAGATAAATATATAATATTTGATGTATCGTTTAATTGTGAATTATGTAGACCCGTAGAAGGTATGGAAATGTGTTGTATTATAAAAAATAAAACAAGAGCTGGATTTAGGGCAGCATTTTATAATAAAAAGGGGAAAAAAGAAGAGTTAGATAATCCAGTAACAATATTTATTGCACGTGACCATCACATAAAACCAAGAAAAAATAAATTAGATGAAAAAAATGATATATTTAAAAATACGGATATAGGCGATATTATATATATAAGAGTTATAGGAATACGATACCAATTAAATGATGAAACAATATCATTATTAGGAGAATATATAAAAAATACTTGTGAAAAACAAAGAATCATGGTTCAAAAATCAAAAAAAAAATAACTTAAATATAAAAAAGGTTTTTTTATAAATGAATGATAAAGTAGTAATTGCAAAAAAATTGAAAGCGGTAATAGAAAATATGGATCCTATACATCACGAAAAAGTATTAATAATATTAAATAACCATAACATTCATATATCAGAAAATAGAAATGGTTGTTTTATTAATATAACTAGTATGTCAGATAATTTAATTGGCGAATTAAATACTTTTATTAATTACATTAATAAACAAGAAAAAAATTTATTAGATATAGAGAATATCAAAGATGCATTTAAAAAAAATTTTTATAATAAAAAAAAAGATGTTAAAGATAATTCAGAATTATTATTAAATGATTAATATAAGTGAATTATCTCAATACGTATTATCAAATGAAAATATGTTTAATATTATTAATAGTATACCAGATATTATTAATAAGAAAAAAAAAGAAACGGCATATATAAAAAAGGAAAAAAAGGAAAATGAGAAGAATATGGATTGGTTTTATCCTGATAAACATTATAATGATTCTTTATTTTGGTGTTGGAATATATTTATAAATAATAATTTACAAGAATATATTTTTTCAAATAATAACCAATTTCAGGTAGAAAAAGATAATAAAATAAATTATGTATCTTTGATTAGAAATAATAAACAAAAATTAAAAGAATTTAAAATTAAAAGAAATAATATAGAAAATAATCTAGTTAATGAAAATAAACTTAATTTAAATACTATATATTCATTATGTATTATACATAATTATAATTTTATTTATATAGATGATTATATGTATTATAATAAAATAGTAGATGTTAATAAAAGATATTGTGTTATAAAGAAAGGAAAAGATAATTATGGTATATATTTGAATGATTCAATTATAGATATAATGGAATTAAAAAATAAATTAATAGTAATAGATAATATAGATAAACCATTAAAATCAATAACTAATTATAAAAGAGAACAGTTAATTAATATGTGTAAAATATTAAATATAGTATATGAAATAGAAGGTCAAAAAAAATTTACAAAGAAAAAGTTATATTCTTTAATTCAAGAAAAAATAAATTGAATATATATATTAAATATAATATTTGTAATTAATATATATATGTCCTATAAATCGGTTAATAAAAAAGAAAACAACAATAAAGATATAAAAAAATTAAATAAATGGAAAAATACACCTAGTAGTGAATTGTTTAAATTCTATGTTGATTATTATAATAATTATGACCTTGATAAAAGAAATAGTGAGTTTGAAATAAGATTTGGAACAAAAAAACGTGAAAATCCTATTACAAAGAAACAATTTGATGATACTATAAATAAACTAAAAAATTGTGGATTTAGAGTAATAAACAAAAGAGGTGATTATAGATTAACTATAAATTATCAATATTATAGTGAACGATATGAATCTTGGTCTAATTCTAGTACTAGAGTTGAAATAAATGGTTTTGATAATATACAAAAATATTGTAAATCTAATAATATAGATTTTGATAATATTCCTTCATATGTGAAATTTACAGATAAAAGGATAAAAAAATATGATACAAATAATATGATGAAGATGAATGCACATAGATTATATAAATCAAAAATAGAGGATGGTGAATATCCTGATGTTTTTCATAAATTAGATATAAATGATTATGAAATGAGAATTAATTATAAAAGTGAGAGAAATGTAACTTATGGTAAAGGAAGAAATGGTATGAGACTTAAAACTGATATGAATTCTTGGACGGATAAATTAAAAACATATAGATATATTAAACGTTTTACTTTGATAAAAGAAGATTATCCTATTAAATTTGATTTTAGTATAGTAAAATCATCAAAAGTCGAAAAAAACAAAAAAAGATGGGGTAATAGCATGGTTCCTACAAAAAATATACAAGATTCAAATGTATTTAATAATATTGAAGAATATGAAATAGAATTAGAAATGATAAATAATATAGTAATTGAAAAAAGCAATATATATAATAAAATTTTACCTAATATTATAAAAAAAGGTATTCAATATGTATTATCTGGATTACAAAATAGTAATTATCCTATAAAATATTCATTAGAAACGGATATTATAAAAGAATATTTAAAATTAACGAACCAGATTGATAAAACTGAAAAAAAGGAACTAAAAAAATATATGTTACAACAAAAAAAGAATTTTATTGGATATAATAGTATTAGTTTAGAATTAGAAAATGTTATTCCAGAATATAAAAATCAAGTTCCTAATATCAATACACCATACACCGTTACTGAAAAAGCGGATGGAGAAAGAAGATTGTTATATATTTATAAAGATGGAAATATATATTTAATAGATAATAATATGAATGTTACATTTACTGGTTGTAATGTAGGTAGAAGTGGAAAAGAAACGTTAATTAATACAATAATAGATGGAGAATTAGTAACACATAATTCTAATGGCGAATATAAACCAATATATTTGGCTTTTGATATATATTTTTGGTATGGAGAAGATTATAGAAGCTATCCCTTTATGAATATCAGTTCATTAAAATACAAAGATAGTAAGAGTAACCCTATTGATCGTAATAAATTTAGAAAAGATACATTATCAGCAATATGTAAATCATTAGAAATATATAATCAATCTGTTAATAAAAAAAAGGATGATGATTTACCACCACTTTATATCAAAATGAAAGAATTTGAAGATAATATTACAAATAAAGATATATTTGAAGCTTCTAATAAAATATTAACTAAAATTGAAAACAAAGGATTTGCATACGAGGTTGATGGTTTAATATATACTCCTATTGATAAAAGTATCGGTAGTGACGTTATTGGAGAACATTCTAAACAAAAAACCTGGGATTACTCGTTTAAATGGAAACCGTCTCATTATAATACAATAGACTTCTTAGTTACTACACATAAAAAAAATAATAAAGATGATGTTGTAAAATATAAATATAATAAAGGAATAGATACTAAAAGTGTTTCTAATGTAGTGCAGTATAAAACGATTGATTTAAAGGTCGGATTTTCACAAAAATCACACGGATTTTTAAATCCTTGTCATAATTTGTTAGAAGATATTATACCTAATTTTAATAATTGGAGAGAACAAAAAAAATATTTACCTGTAAATTTTTATCCTACATCTCCCTCTTATACTTGGAGTGTCCACGAATGTAATATTCCGTTGACTCAAATAGGTAATAGTTTGTATATGATGGCTGAAGAAGATGAAGAAATATTTGAAGACGGATGCGTTGTTGAATTTAAATTTGATAGGTCAAAAGATAATCATTGGCAATTTATTCCTATTCGCGTAAGACATGATAAAACATATGCATATAAAACAGGAAAAAACAAAGGTGGTGGAAACGATTATAAAACAGCTAATAGTGTTTGGAGATCTATTCATAATCCAATTACTGAAAAAATGCTTTCCGATCCTAAAGAATTACCAAATATACAAAATTTAGATAATGACGTTTACTATAAACGTAATAATAATAAAACTGTTACTAGAGCTTTGCGTGATTTTCATAATAAATATGTTAAATTTATGTTAATTACAAAAATGTCAAAAGAAAGAGATAAATTATTAGATATGTCAGTAGGTAAAGCCGGTGATTTATATAAATGGCAAGTTTCTAAATTACAATTAGTAGTTGGATTAGATGTTAGTTCTGATAATATTACTAATCAATTTGATGGGGCTTGTTCGCGTTACATACAAGCTAGACAAAGAAGGATGTATGTTCCAAGATGTATATTTTTAGTTGCTAATAGTGCTTTTAACATTAAAAAAGGCGATGCATTTATAAATAGTCAAGGTTTAACTGATGATAGTTCTATTAAATATATGAATGCATTATATGGCGAAGGATTATCTAAAGATTCAAAAGAATTACCAAAAGCCTTAAAACATGATAATGTATATGGTGCTGTTAATATTAAAAACGGTGAAGGCGGGTTTGACATTATATCTAATCAATTCTCGTCTCATTATTTCTTTAAAAATATTGAATATTTAACTGGATTTATTACTAATATTTCTGAAAATTGTAAATTAAATGGATATTTCATAGGTACTTGTTATGATGGTAATAAAATATTTAAATTATTAGATAATATTAATAAAAATAGTAGTTATATAATGAAAAATGATAATAATGATGTAATTAATAGCATAACTAAATTATATGATAATAATATTGAAAAGTTAGAAAATAATAGTTCTTGTTTAGGATTAAAAATTGATGTATATCAAGAATCTATTAACCAAACTATAACAGAGTTTCTTGTTAATTTTGAATATTTTACTAATATTTTACAACAATATGGATTTGAATTATGTCCAAAAAAAGATATTCATCATATGGGTATTGATAAACCTATCGATTCTTTTAGTAGTTTATATGAAAAAATGACAGATGATATAAATCAGGTTCCTCCAAAATTTAATAAAAGAAATGTTGGAGATGCATTGTTAATGACTGATGAAGAAAAAAAATTATCCTTTCTTAACAATTATTTCATATTTAAAAAAATTAGAAAGGTTAATGAAGAACAAATTACAAAGTTATTATGTGACGATAATTGTGAATTAAAAAATAATGATAAAGAATCATTGCAGGATAAATTAAAAGAATATGAGAAACAACAAAGAAAAAAAATAAGAGAAGTTATTAAATACAAGAAAAAAATAACGTTACAATCTAATTAATAAAAAAATAATATTAAATAGTTTAATATTATTAATATAGAAATGTTATATTTTTTATTACATCAAATTAATCAATATATTACTCCTAATGATATCAAATTAAATGTAGATACCAAAAGTAATAAATCCAATAAATTTGTAAGTAAATCTATATCTAATTATTTAGATAACACTAAAAAATTAATTGATAATTATTTATCACAATGGGATAATATGAAAAAATATACTAATCCATATGAATTTATACATACTAATATACCTCATAATAATTTTAGTATTTCAAAGTTAAAACCAATATCCAGAGCTTTTTTTAAATTAATAGAAATATATCAAACTTTCAAAAGTATTCCTATTTTTATAGACGAACCTATTAAAACATATCATTTGGCAGAAGGACCGGGTGGATTCATTGAAGCCACTGCTTATATACGTAATAATGAAAATGATAAATATTATGGTATTACATTAATAGATAAATCTAATAAAAATATTCCCGGATGGAAAAAAAGTGAAAAATTTTTAAATAAAAATAAAAATGTTATTATTGAAAAAGGTATATCTAATGATGGAAATTTATATAACCCCGAAAATTTTTTAGATTGTTATAAAAAACACGCCAATTCGATGGATATCGTTACTGGTGATGGCGGATTTGATTTTTCTACTTCATATAATAATCAAGAAAAAATGGCTATTAGATTATTATTTACACAAATGATATATGCTGTATCATTACAAAAAAAAGGTGGTAGTTTTATATTAAAAATATTTGATATGTTTTCAAAACCTACTATTGAAATTATTTATATGTTATCTTGTTTTTACACTAATGTTTATATTACAAAACCTAATACTAGTAGATATGCTAATTCAGAAAAATATATTGTATGTACTGATTTCTTATTTGATAATACTAATAAAATTACTAATCGTTTTTATAATATTTTAAAAGTATTAAATAATATTGATTATGACAAATATGAAATTACTGGATTTTTAAATTTAACTATACAATTATATTTCAAAAATCAAATCGAAGAAATTAATTCTATCATAATACAACAACAAATTGAAAATATATTAAATACCATTAAATTAATTAGTAATTATACTAAAAATAAAAATGAAAAAATTGATAATATAAAAAGTCAAAATATTCAAAAATGTATTAATTGGTGTATTAACAATAATGTTCCTTATAATAAATATATTAATTCAAACAATATTTTCATTACTGATAAAAACAATTAATTTATTATGGGAACTGATCTTCCAGGTCCATATCTAACATTGAAACCGCTTGTTGTCTTACTAGTGTAGGTGCTTGTAATACTTCATTATTATGTGGCGGTCGTTTTATTGTATCATCATTATTAAACCCCACTCCATTTGCATTAACAAATAAATTATCTGGTAATGATCTATGGCGTCTACTATTATTAACACTACTTTGTCTAGCTGTAAGTAATGTATGTGATATACCTCTAGTCATAGTTGGATGTAATGGTGTACTATGTAGAGATTGTGTTACATCACTTCTATCTATTCCTAATGTATTAGCAACATTAAATGCATCTATATTTGCTCCTATAAATTTAAATTGCCAATTTTTTTCTTTTTTATAATCCTTTGTCATTTTTTGTATTGTTGAATATGAATATTCTCTAGACATATTTTCATGGCCATCTGTAAATATAAACATTATTACATTAGTTTTGTTTTTATATTTATCTAATATTTTACCAATTGAATCCAATAATGCTGTTCCTCCTCCAGGATTATAATTCAACTTTGTAACATCAATATCATTTAAATTTTCAAATTTCGTTTCATTTGATAAATTATCCGAAAATGTATAATAAATAAAACTTGGTTCAGTTTCTTCTCCATCTACTTTCATACTTTTCATTTCTTCTATACATTTATTTCGTGTTCCTAATGTATCATCTTTTGTATTATACATTGATCCTGATTCATCTAACAAATATATAATAAAAGTTTTGCTATTATTTTCACTTTCAACAAAGGTAGACATTCTAATTATAATTATTAATATATTAATTATAATTAATTCAATTTTCTTTTTTTAAACATATTACACTATTTTCTTTCTTTCCTATTTTTAATTCTCCTACTATCCTTCTTTGTATCATTGGAAATGGTATATTAATTTTTACTTCTACTCCTTCTTCTATATATTCATTAAATGACACATACAACAATTGAACTGGTTCATATTTATATCCTAACTCTAATTTTGTAAATTCTATTAATATATTTTTTACTTGTTCTCTTCTTTCTTCCTTTGTCTTATATTCTACTAATTTCTTTCTTTTTTCTTTTTTTCTTTTTTTATTCGTAGGCATATAATATAATTTAGTATAATATCTTTATATATTAATCATCTGGATGTGTTGGATTTTCTCTAACTAAATATTGTTCCTCATATCTAGTTATTCTTCTTATTCCACCTAATGGTAAATTCTCAACATTCATTCGTTCTTGGCGTCTACTTCTTGTGTATATATAATTATTAAATATTGGTCTTGATATTGGTCTTGTTCTATTATTAGTTCTAAATAATTCAGTACTAGGTCTTCTTGTTCTATTAGATTCTGGTGTACTTGGTGGTGGTGGCGGTGGTCTTCTTACTGATTCTCTGCAATTTGGACAAGTATTATTTCTAGACAACCAAGAATCAATACAATGTTTATGAAATTCATGTCCACAATGTAATTTTTTTATATTTACAATTGTATCCACTAAACATATAGAACATTTATTTGGTTCTTCTTTTGTATATGTATTTACTACATTTAATCTAGATGTATTTCTCATATTTATTTGCGCATTTAAAAAATTTCGCCTTGTTCCATTTGATGGACTAGTTACTGGTGAATCGTAATTTGGTAACTTATCTTCAGTTAACTCAGTTCTTCTTGCTAATCTTGATTGACCTATTGCCATCATTTGAACTAAATCTAACGGTTTAAAACAAAATGTTCCATATTCTCCTCTACAAGATAAATCTCCATAAAAAAGATTGTCTTTAAAATTATTTATCTTATAATAATAATTTCCACAAGGTAAAAAATCTCCTTTTGCATCAAATGTATTCTTACCCGTACTTATCGTTGTCTTTATATTTTCTGTCATTAAATTATATTCTATCTAAATATTTTTTTTTTAACAATTCATTTCTACATTCTAATAAAGTTCTATAGTAAAACATTTTATTATAGCCTAACATATCTTCATACTTTTCTGATACTTTTTCAATGTCTTTACCATGTTTTACTAAAATTTTTAACTTTTTACTATTTGCAAAACAAGTCAATATCATTTTCGTTAATTCTTTATTTTCTAACATATCTGTATATTTTTTATAATTTTTTTCTAGATTAAACCACAACTTTATTGGAAAGACAAAACATAATCCATCCTCGTCACCATATTGTAAATTACTACCTAAATAATTATGCTTATCACTAGAATCATATAGTAACTTTTCTTTAACATTTCTATTGATGTATTTTACTATTTGTGTCATTATAACTATATCTAGCGCTTCTTTTAGTTTTATTGTATTCGTTCGCGTCTTTGTTGCTTCGTAACAAAAGTAATTCGCCCACAATAAAGCTCCTCCGTGTGAATTAATATAATATACCTTATTGTTATGTATTATCATACAAGAACCGTGTGTAATATATTTATCTTTTTTATCATAACCGTAACCTTCTAAACTCAAAAATATCATCATTGTTTTCTTTTCTTCTTGGCAATGTTCAATAAAACCAATCAAATCTTGTTCATATGTTACATATTTTTCATTCTCTTTTGTATAAAATACACAATACATTTTTGACATATGATCATTAAATATCTTTGTATTTATACACGGAACTAATGTAGGTAATATAACATACATACTTGCAATTTGAATATTATTATTATATGATTCTGATATAGCTGTTACTAGTTGTTGTGATTTATTATCACATAATTCTCCCGAATTAAAATGCATTTTTTCCAAATCTTTGATAATTTTTTCTTTTGTATTACTCATTCTTGTCGTTTTCATTTAATTTATAATTAATAATATAAATTAAATTTAATTCAATTTTTTTAATACTTTGTTAATAACCATACCCCCCCGTATTAGTATTAGTATTAGTATTAGTATTAGTATTAGTATTAGTA
>CERI01046373.1_pt1 | contig 18578 bp, 22 predicted proteins | sample 350261 | NCBI WGS metagenome assembly CERI01 (sample SAMEA2620979, study PRJEB7988) | marine metagenome | isolation source: saline water (ENVO:00002010), including
GTAATGTTAGTTATATATAGTATATTTAAAGATGAACCTTAGTATTAAATCACTCCTTGAACATAATTATCCAGATCATATTGGTATAACACCAAAAATATGCGAAGAAGAAATGCTTACTTTCAATATCACTCCATTACATTTTGCTATTGGTTATAAATATAATAAGGTTGCGTTTCAACTAATTAAACTAAATGATGTTAATTTAATTTTACAAAGAGATATAGCTAGTGAAGAATATGGGGGTAGAAAAAATGCTTTAGAATTATCTATAATTTTAAAGAGAGATTAGTTGCTTCAATATATGATTGAAAAATTTCAATCTGCTCAATTTAATGTAGAAGAAATTAGAAGCGAAATTAAATTTAGTCATCAAGAAGATCAAAAATATTTTGAAGAAATATTTCAAAAAGTAATAAGTAATCCACCCAATGAATTGCGCAAACCTTCATCAGCACAAAAAACATGTGAGAGATATAGGTAAATTTGAGATAATAGCTCATAATGAACTAGTTTCATAAAATATTTTAACTAATCTTAATCATTATTACATTAAAAATAATTATTTGGTATAATAATTCTTTTATTATAAATTAATTTATAATGAGTTTTGAAACAGATTTAGAAAATTATTTGAAAGGTGATCATTTTCAAGAAGCTGCAGAGCTTATGGGAAAAAATATAAATGCTCTTGAAAATGTTATTAAAAAAAATCCAGATATTTTAATGTACAAAAGTAATGATGCTAATGATTTTTTTATTCATTTTCTTATTAGAGATTTTAGAAAAAAAGATTTAGTTATAAAAATTATAGAGCATTATAAAAATAATGATAAATTAGATACTCTAGCCAAAATTCTTCAAAAAAATAATCAATGCGGGGAAAGTGCTTTAACATTTTCTGGGGAGTTATATTACTCAATAGTTAGTGCAATAGGAAGTAGTCTTATATTACAGAATGCAGGACCACCAAGTTCTAGACCACATAATCCAACAACCTTAACCCCAAATACTCATCATTCCGATAATAGCCGTGGCTAAGGAGTATTCAGGCCACAATCTTCAAAAATAACCAAATCTAAATCCTAAAATATGAAAGAATATTACAACGAAAAAATTTTTGAAAATAATTTAACAGAATTACAACAAAAATTCCATAGGCAAATTGGTTGTTTGGATTGGAGTGAAATTATAGAATATCTTGATCAAAAAAGCCTAGACCATAAAAGATGTTTAATAAATCAAAATAATAGCAATAAAAATCATAATGCATTAATATATGCAATTTTATGTAAAGCGCCAAGATGTTTTGTAAATTATTTATGTGAAAATATGGGTAGAAAATTAAATAAGTCAGAAAATAATTTTCTAGAAGAAGTAACAAAAGAAAAAAGTGAAACATCTTTTTCATTTGAGCTAGCTATATCACTAAAATATAATTACAGCAACATAGTTCACTTAATTCTAGAGTCTACTAACGATCAAAACTGCAAAGAATTAATTCTTGCAAAAGATTCAGTTAGCGGCAATTGCCTACTACATTACGCTGGACAAAAAGAATCAAGCCATATGCTTGAAATCATATTATTTCATCTAAAAAGATCTAATATTGATATTGATAATGTTATAACGCATCATTTAAATATAGATAATAAGTCGCCAAAGGCTTTATTTAGCGATGCAAATTTATTTAATTATAGAGAAATTTGCGAATATCTTGATACAGATAATTGTAAAAAAATTTGCCAAGATCCTAAAAAACACGATATACAAGAACCATCAAAATCTATATATTTCCAAGAGGGCAGTAAAACAATGATAAATAGTCAAATTTGCACTATATTATAACTTCTTTTTGATAAGTTAGCTATCTACATTAATTTAAATCTAATGTCAAACAAACTGGACAATGATCAGATGCCTTAACCTGATCCCTGACACCTTTATCTTCAATAAAAGAATCCCTTATCAAGTCAGATGCCTTAGGAGATGTTAATAAATAATCAATACGACAACCTTTATTATATTGCCAGGCATTACCGCGATAATCCCACCACGAAAATAATTGCTGATCATTATTAAAGTTTCTAAAGGAGTCGCATAGACCAAGATTAATAATTTCACGCATTTTTTTGCGCTCTAAATCATGAAATAAAATATCGCCACGAAATTTTTGTGCATCATAGCAGTCAATTTCATCAATTGCCACATTAAAATCTCCACCAAAAATTTGTATCTCATTATATTTGAGCAAATTACTTAAGTGATTTTTTAATTTATCAAAAAAATCTATTTTATATTTAAATTTAGCACTATCTTCTAATTTTTCATTATTTTGCAATTCTCCACCACCATTTGGTACATATATAGAAGCTACTCTAATTGCATTTTGATTAATAATTATAACAGCTTCAATATATCTTGCTTGCTGGTCATCGCTAAAAGTTAATAGACCCTTAGTTACATCTTCAATTTTATATTTTGATAAAATTGCCACCCCATTGTAGCTTTTCTGACCATAAATTGCACAATCATATCCTAAATCAAGAAATTCTTCTTTAGGAAATTTTTCTTCCATGCACTTTAATTCCTGTAATAATATTATGTCAGGATTGGATATTTTAAGCCAATTTTTAATATTTTCCAATCTAGCATTAACAGAATTAACATTAAAGCTAACTATTTTCGTCATAAGTAATAATATTTTTCATAAAATGAAATCCTCTCATATAAAAACCTTGTTCAAAATATAAGGAATGCGATCTTTTATTGTGAATATATGAATCAAGAACCATTTTATTGCAATCTAATTTTTTAGCCTTTTTTTCAAGATATTTAATAATTTTAGAACCAATGCCACGACTTCGATAATTTTTATCGACAACTAAATTACAAAGCTGCATATATCTGCCGCAATAAAACATATAAGAAATATAGTAACCACATATGGCAATGATTTTATCATTGTGATAAATTGCTAACATCTTATATTTCTTGTGTATCATCTCTTTAAGAGATTTCTTATATTTTATTAAAGTAATTTTTGGATATAATAAATTTATTAAAGGCAAACATTGCTCCATTTCTTTAATGGTGCTAAATTCTTTTACTAATATTTTGGTTAGTTTTTTTGCCATTATTTTAAAATATTTGATAAAAAAGTTATTTTTCAACTAAATCATAAGCCCAATTTGTTATATTTCCTGCACCCATAAATAATAACATATCTCCTTTTTTAGTTATTGATTTTAAAATACCAGGTAAATCTTTTTCATCTTCTAATTTAATAATATTTTTTTGACCAGTTTTTAAAATTCCCGCAATTAATGAATCTTGATTAATGCCAGCAATTTTTTCTTGGCCAGCGCTGTAAATATCTGCAATTATAACTTTATCTGCCATGGCAAATGAATTGCAAAAATCATCAAAACAATCTCTTAATCTAGTATATTTATGTGGCTGAAAAATACATATTAACTCACCCTTATGAGCAATTAAATTATGCGCTGCATCGATAGTAACTTTAATTTCACTTGGGTGATGAGCATAATCATCTATTATTGTAGCACCATGAAAATTACCAACCTTGGTAAATCTCCTCTTAACACCATTATAATTAGATAATCCTAATTTAATTAATTTTTGATCAATATCCAAAAAATCTGCAATAGCAATTGCAACCAATGCATTGCTAACATTATGCTTACCATAAACTGGTATTTTAATATTTTCAATCTTTCTACCATCTTCAAATATCACATCAAATATTAAACCGTCAAAGCCAGTAACAATATTATATGCCTTTATGTCAGCATCTTTAAAAATAGAATATGTTAGTAAATTTTTCCTATCTTGCTTAAAATCATTATATATTTTTTCAACCTCATCACTATCAATACATAATACACATAATCCATTATTAGGTATCTGATTAACATATCTTATAAATAATTCTTTTTGCTTGGTAAAATCACCATCATAAATTTCACAATCTAAATGCTCAGGCTCAAGATTTGTAATAGCGCCAATATGTGATGGCAAATTAACAAAACTCCCATCAGATTCATCAGATTCAGCAATTATATATTCACCCATACCAATTTTTGAATTACTACCATAATAGTGAATTACGCCACCATTAATAATAGTTGGGTCCATCTTGCCAGCATCAACAACCAAAGAAACCATTGCTGTAGTGCTAGTTTTACCATGAGTACCAGCAATAGTAATTGGTTTGTAAGATTTCATAATAAGAGCAAGCAAATCAGCTCTTGTGTAAATTAAAATATTTTTTTTCTTCGCAGCAATAATCTCAGGATTATCATCGGTAATAATAGATGTTTTAACCACCAACTCAACATCATTATCAATATTTTCTTGCCTGTGGCCAATAATATATTTAATGCCAGATTCTGCTAATTTTGGCATTAAATAATTAATTTTTAAGTCAGATCCCTGAATATTAATATGCCATTTTCTTAATATAAAGGCTAAAGCGCTCATACCAATGCCGCCAATACCGATAAAGTGAATTTTTTTAAGATTTTTTAAAGAATTTATATCAAGATTCATTTCTTTTATTATTAGTTTTGCAATATTTAGCAATTTTACATATTTTGCATTTAGGGTTACGGGCAATGCAAATATAGCGACCATGCAAAATCATCCAATGATGCGCGTTCATAAGCCAATTTTTAGGTATTTTTTTTAATAATGCAATTTCCGTTTTAATTACATCTTTCTCTTTTACTAAACCAATTCTATTTGCAACTCTAAAAACATGGGTATCAACAGCAATTGTTGGCTTGTTAAATGCACAATTAAGAACAACATTTGCAGTTTTACGCCCTACTCCAGGCAGTTTTTGTAATTGATCCAAATCTTGTGGTATTTGATTGTTAAAATCTTTGATTAATATAGCTGATAATTTAATAATATTTTTAGCTTTAGAGTTATATAACCCAATAGAATTAATATAGCTTTTTAATTTATCTTCTCCTAGATCCAACATTTTTTGAGCTGAATCAGCCACCCTAAAAAGCTCTTTAGTTGCTTTATTAACGCCAATATCAGTAGCTTGTGCAGACAAAACTACTGCAACAAGCAATGTGTAATTATTAAAATAATTTAATTCAGTTTTAGGAGAATTATCATTTTCATGCCAAATTTCAAAAATTTTATTTATTACCTCTTTTTTCATAATAATTTTATAAAATAATCAATTTATAACTTATTTGAAATTAATATTTTAGCAGCATTAAGAGCCTCTTGACTAATATTTTCTCCTGAAAGCATTCTAGCAATTTCATGCTGCTTTTTTTCATCATCAAGAATTGTAATTATTGTATTAACCATTGAATCATTAGCAACTTTGGAAATTTGCAAGTGAAAATCTGATTTTGCAGCAATTTGTGGCTGATGAGTTACCACTAAAATCTGCCTATCTTTTGCAAGTAATTTTAATCTAATCCCTACTGCATCTGCAACTGAGCCACCAATTCCTGTATCTATTTCATCAAATATCATTACCTTGGAAACATCATTATTACTTATTGCAACTTTTAATGCCAGCATAAATCTTGATAATTCTCCACCCGATGCTATTTTAGCAATATTATCGAAATTTTTATTATTGATTGAAGCCTTGAAAAATACCTTATCAAACCCTGTAGCACTAAGATCTTTAGAATTATCATTTAACAGTTGAATTTCAAATTTAACATTGCCCATTTTAAGAAATTTTAGCTCATCTTCAACTTTTATTGATAATTCATTGGCTGCTTTTTTCCTAGATTCATAAAGTCTGTGAGCAATAATTTTATATTTTTGACAAAGATCTTGCCTTTGTTTTTGCAAATCATTAATGGAAGATTGATCAAAGGTAATTTTGGATAATTTTTGCTTTGACGCAATATATATTTCGCTTAACTTATCGCACTCTATATTGTGCTTTCTAGCTAGAGACCTTATTAGGAACAACCTCTCTTCAATTTCGTCTAAATTTTCTGTAAAATTACTAATTTCTGATATTTTACTATCGATTTTTCCAATATTAGAGTCAATTTGACCTATTTGATTATCAATATCATTATTGATGGATTGCATATCATTATCAAAATCGCTAATATATTGCTCAATAATATGCTGATTTCTTAAAAAATATCTTTGCGCTGCAATTAAATTTGAGTTTGATTGCAATAAATCATTTTTTAATTCTTTAAGAAATTTTAGCGATTTATCCTTACCGCTAATATTATCTTTTTTTATAGATAATTCATTTTCTTCGCCCTGATATGTTTTAACGTCTTCTAATTCTTTTATAACATGCTCAAGATAGTCTCTTTCTCTATTGTAGAAATCTTCTTTTTGGATTAAATCAAGAATTTTATTATCTATTGTAACAAAATTATCATAAATTTTTTTTAGATTTGATAAGTCACCTTGATTATTTGCATAATTGTCCACTATCTTAAGATGAGATGCACTGTCAAGCAACCCCCTTTGGTCATTTTGCCCATGTATTTCAACCAAAAATTCTCCTAATTTGGCCAATAAATTTACACCGACTGGATTATCATTAATAAAAGCTCTTGATGTTGAGTTTTCTTTGATTGTGCGCCTAATTATTATAGTATTTTCATCGTCAAATATCAGATCATTTTCTTGCAAAAAATTCTTGGCATCGACATTATCTTTTATATCAAATTCAGCAGTTACTTGACCATAATTTTTTGATTGGCCAATTAAACGAAAATTAGACCTAAAGCCTATAGCAAGACCCAGAGCATCTAGCAAAATTGACTTACCAGAACCTGTTTCGCCACTTAATATACAAAGACCATTTGCAAAATTAATTTGCGCCTGGTTAATTAGAACAATATTATTTATAGTTAATTTTTTTAACACAATTTATGCATCAATTTATTTTAGATAAAAAACTTCAAAAAGACTGCATTTTTATCAAAGATTTAGAATTATCACAGCTATTATTAATGAATGATAGTAATTATCCATGGTTAATTTTAGCCCCTCGAAAAAATAATCTTACCGAAATAATTGACCTTGATCAAGATGATCAGATAATATTACTTAGCGAAATTAATTATGTCAGTAAAATATTAAAAAAACACCTTAATGTTGACAAAATTAACATTGCCTCACTTGGTAATATTGTATCACAACTTCATATTCACATAATTGGACGCTATTTTAATGATATTAGCTACCCCAAGCCAATATGGGGCGAAGTTGATAGCGTTGAATATAATGAAATAAAAATTAGTAATTTTAAAGAAATTTTTAAAAATTGAGCAACTCAGCCATTTCTTGACCAGACTCAAATGATAATTCTACTCTAGGTCCTTTAATATAATCGCCAATTGCAGCTATAGATAATTTCTGATCAAATAATGGTGGCATATCATATGATTTTTTAGCATTGGCATAAAGCCAGCGATGAGTTTTCTTATTTATAATATTATTCTTATCTAGATTAGTAATTTTAATAAATTCATTAATTATATCATTTTCTATAGATAATATATCATTATCAATATATTTGATAGAATAATCATTTGTTGAATTAATAACAAAACAATCTAGCTCGAAATTTCTATCATCTTTTGAGTTTTCATAGGATATTCTAGATATTATACTATTTTTAATTGCCAAATGTGAAAAATCGATTTTTTTATCCCTCTTAAAAGAAAGCATAACCGCAAATGCAGGATCATATTCTACTTTTGTAAGCATTGCTCTAAAAATAAACTCCTTAGGGAAAAATTGTAATGTCTGAGGAGCAGGAGCTGATGATACAACATAATCAAAATTATTATATATACTACCAGAATCACAAATAATGTTAATTTTTTGATCATTGTCGAAATCAAGATTCACAACCTTTTCATTGAAAATGATTTTTTCACATTCAATTGCCTTATGTAAAATTCTTTTTGCTAAATAATTAGATCTAAATGCCGATATTAGTCTTTTTTTCCTCTCTATATCACTTGATTGATTTGATTTTAAGTCAAATATTCTAAAGCTTCCTTGCCACTCTTTAACAACACCTTCTTTAATATAGCTATCAATAAAAGATGTAAATGCTTCAGATCTAATGGCGCCAAAACAGCTTGCCCCATGATCAAATGATAAATTGTCAATTCTTTTAGCAGACATTCTACCACCAACACCGCGACTTTTTTCAAAAAAAGTTATATTGAATTTATCTTTATCAATGAAATGATAAAATGCAGCAGAAGAAATCCCACAACCAATTACGGCGATATTTTTCTTACTCATAATATAATTAAAAAAAATAAATTAGTTTAATTATAAGTAAATACAATTACTTTATTTAACAAAATTAAAATTATTAGCTTTTGCTGCATTTGGAAGCACATTTTTTTGAACAATATAGCACTTCATCCCAGTTTTTTTGCCACTTTTTTCGCCAAGAAAATGGCTTTTTACAATTTTTGCAAATTTTTTGAGGTAAGTTTAATTTTTTGTGAGCCATGATCAGTATATTTGCTACTTATATTTGTATCTTGATAAAATTCTTGACCAATTTTTATTTCCTCTCTACCGCGCGAAACTCTAAATGCATTAGTATCTCTTAAGCTAAAAATACAACCACAATATTCTTGTTTGTAGAATTCTTCTCTTTTAGCAATTTCATACATTCGAGATGCACCACCAGATTTGCGCCAATTAAATGTCCAATAGTAGATTGAGTCATAATTATTAGCAGCTCTAACGCCGCAATCATTGATTTGCTGCATATTTTTCCAACGTGATATGCCAAGTGACGATGTTATGATATTAAAATTATTTTCATAAGCATAAAGTGCGGTTCTTTCAAACCTCATATCAAAGCATTTAGTGCACCTAAGCCCCCTTTCAGGCTCCCATTCAAGACCCTTGGCTCTTTTAAACCAATTTTGCACATCATAATCGACATCGATAAATGGAATTTTTAATTTTTGAGCAAATTTTTTATTTTCTTCTTTGCGTATTTCATATTCTTTTTTAGGATGAATATTTGGATTGTAAAAAAATATAGTAACATCAATATTAGAATATTGCATTCTCTCCATAATATCACCAGCACATGGAGCGCAGCAACTATGCATTAAGACCTTTTTATTTAATTTGTCATTATCAATGATATTTTGAGGAAGTGTTAATTTATCCATAATTATTTTATATGCCAGAATTACCAGAAGTTGAGACAGTAAAAGAAGGGATCAAGATTATAGCAAATCTTAAAATAACCAATATATTTACTTCCGATAAAAAATTACGCATTAACTCTGCTAATGATTTTAAATTATTAAAAGACCAAAAAGTTACCAATATAACAAGAAGAGCAAGATATTTAATCTGCGATATATCTAATAATTATAGCCTTATTATTCATTTAGGAATGAGCGCTAGATTAACTATCGGTCCTATTTTTAGTAATTTTAAGCATGATCATTTTGCTTGTCAATTTGCAAATAATAAATGGCTCATCTTTAATGACCCAAGAAGATTTGGTTTTATCGACCTTATTGATAGCAATAAAATAAAAGACCATAAATTTCTTAAAAATCTTGGACCTGAACCATTATCAAAAGATTTTAACAATAATTATTTTTACTCAAAATTACAAAAGAAAAATATCAATATTAAAACCACTATTATGGATAATAAAATAGTAGTTGGAGTAGGAAATATCTATGCAAGCGAATCACTATTTGACTCAAAAATATCTCCACTTACCATTGCAAGCAAACTAACTCAAAATCAAAGTGAACAATTATTAAAATCAATCAAAAAAGTTATAAAAAAGGCCATTAAATTAGGAGGATCAACAATATCTGATTATGTTAATGCCTCTGGAGAATTTGGAGGATATCAAAGTAATTTCAAAGTTTACAATAAAAATAATCAGCCATGCAGCATATGCGATAATAAAATTATCAGAATTGTTCAAAATAATAGATCTAGCTTTTACTGCCCAAATTGTCAATCAGATTGATTGCGAGATAATATTAAATTAATATTACCATAATCTATATTATCATGATATCTTTTTTTAGTTAATGCCAAAATAACACCAAAGCATATTGCCATTGACAAAGTTGACGAACCCCCATAGCTAATAAAAGGCAATGTCATGCCTTTAGTAGGAAGAAGCCTTAATGTTACTCCAATATTTAAGACAAATTGCAACATAAATTGGACCGCTAAACCACTTAAAGCCAAATAATGAAAAACTGTTTTTTCTTTAATAGCTCTATTGATTATTCTTGAAAATACATAGAAAAATAATAGAATAATTGCAATTGCAGTTATAATTCCAAATTCTTCAGCAATAACTGCAAAGATAAAATCTGTATGAGCATCAGGAATGTAATTTTTTACAACTCCAACTCCAGGACCAGTGCCAAAAAAGGAGCCATTTATATAGGCATCTATCGACATTTCTGCTTGATAATTTGTAGAGTCTAGATCTAGAAATCTATTAACTCTATCTCGAACATGGGGCAACTCCTTATAAATAAAAATACTACCAATTATTGCTAATATTGCCAAAATAAAAACCAGCATCAATGGTATTCCAAATAAAAATAATTGAATAGACCATATCATAGAAAATATTACGGTCATTCCAAAATCTGGCTGCATAATCAGCAAGGTGGCCGCAAATAAATATAAACAAAAAGATGCGCCATATTTAACAAAAAAATTACTTTTTATTAAAATATGCAAAATATAGGCATTAGTTATTATAAAAAATATCTTTGCAAATTCTGAAGGCTGAATTGTAAAGCTAAAAAAAGAAATCCATCTTCTAGCACCCTTTACTTCAACTCCAAAAAATAGCAAATATAGCATCAAAGCAAAGCTGCAAACAATTCCTAAAACTCCAACTATGCTGATATTTCTTAAATTTAAGAATGAAATAAAAATCATAATGATAATTGCCAAAAAACTAAAAACTAATTGTTTTTTGACAAATATAAGATTGTCAACATCTATTCTCTTGGCAATAGCAGGACTAGCAGAAACTGTCATTATAAAGCCAAATATTATTAATGTGAGCGCAAAAAAGAAGTTGATTCTATCTATATCAAGCCACCATTTTTGGATAAAATTTAAATTTGACCTATCAAAAAAATTACTATTGACCATTAATTAGAATTTTTTAAAGTAATTTATATTATAATTACCCCTTATATTTTATGATATACAAAAAACTAGTTATAATTATTGTCAATATTAGGTGTAATTTAAGCATTAATCTATATAGATCTTATTCATGTCAAAAACAAAATCAAGCAATATAAGTAAAATTTGGGGCTCACGATTCAGTGAAGAAGCATCAGATTTAATGCAAGAAATAAATCAATCAATTAGCTTTGATCATTTATTATATAAGCAAGATATTCAAGGATCATTAGCCCATGCTAAAATGCTATATAAAATAAAAATTCTAAATAATAAAGAATATAATCTAATAGCAAAAGGTCTAAAACAAATTTCTCAAGAGATTCAAAACAACAAATTTAATTTTAAAATTGAACTTGAAGATATCCACATGAATATTGAGTCCAGACTAAAAGAAATAATAGGACCATGTGCTGGAAAACTTCATACCGCCCGCTCACGAAACGACCAAATCGCTACTGACTTAAAACTTTTTGTAAGAGATGAAATTGACCAAGTTAAACAATTATTATCAAAGCTTAACAAAAATATTATAAAACAAGCAAAAAAAAATATAAAAGTAATTATGCCTGGCTTTACTCACCTACAAATTGCTCAACCAGTATTATTTTCTCATCATTTAATGGCATATTTAGAAATGTTTAAAAGAGATATTTCGCGCTTAAATGATTGCCAAAAAAGACTCAATGAATGCCCCCTTGGCTCAGCCGCCCTAGCTGGTACTTCATTTAAAATTGATAGAAAATTTTGTGCAAAAGAATTAAATTTCGATAGACCAACTGCCAATTCAATGGATAGTGTTTCTGATAGAGATTTTATTATTGAATATTTATCATGCCTTTCATTAATTGCTAGCCACCTATCCAGAATGTCTGAAGAGCTAATTATATGGAGTAGTAAAGCCTTTAACTTTATTAAAATTCCTGAATCATTTACCTCTGGAAGTTCAATAATGCCTCAAAAAAGAAACCCAGATGCTGCAGAATTAGTAAGAGGCAAAACGGGAAGGATATATGGATCATTAATATCGCTACTAACAGTTATTAAAGGTCTGAATCTAACATATTCTAAAGATATGCAAGAAGATAAGGAGCCATTATTTGACGCTACAAAAAATATAAAAATATGTATTGATGCCTCTTCTCAAATGATTGAAAAAATCACAGTAAATAAAGAAAATATGTATAAAATGGCAAGCCAGGACTTCTCTACAGCAACTGATATTGCTGATTGGTTAGTGCAAAACCTTAATATTGCCTTTAGAGAATGTCACCACATTACTGGTAAAATTGTTAAATTAGCAGAAGATAAAAATTTAGCAATTGATCAATTATCTCTTGAGGAATTACAAAAAATTGAGCCAAGAATAAATGAAGATATCTATAAAATTTTATCAGTTGAAAACTCAATCAATTCCCGTAACTCCTATGGTGGCACTTCATCAAAAATGGTTAAAGAGCAAATTGAGTTAAATGATAAATATAAATAGCAAAAACACTCAAGAGCTAGTAACGTAAAGATTGGCAAGAGCAATAATTAGGAGCAAGATTAAGACATCACCCTTTTTTTTATCAAGTAATATGCTTAGGACAAAATATTTTTTAAGAAAGAATATTTTTTAAATCTCCAAGGGATGGTTGCTTTAAAAATTCACAATTAAAATTGATAATTTTTGTTACAATATCATTGATAGATTCATAATTTCTTTGACAATTTTTAATGATAAAATCAATTTTAGATGATGATAAATAGATATTATTATTAATAAGAAGCGCTTGCAGCAAATCTCTAATTGAATTAATGGTTAGATTATCAATTTTTGCTATAGGTATAGATTTAAATCTTGAAACCAGATCCGCTAAATTAAAATTTGTTAAATTTTGCAATGAAAAAATAAGAAATATCTCTCTTTCATAAGCAAAATTTATCAAACGCAAAATTGCCTCATCATCATCTATTTGGTCAATATCTTCAAAAATATATATTTTATTTTTAGTTAAATTTGCCAGAAACTCTAGATTTTTTATTTGACCAAAAGATAGAAATTTTGCGCTAAATTCTTCAGCTAAAATACTAAGAATGTGCGTTTTGCCACTAAATCTTGGGCCCTGAATTATAATATTAGGATAAAGACAAGCTTTAAAATGAGAAATTGCACAATTATTTCTAAAAAAACTACGTAAAAAATTAATAGCATCATTATTTTCAGGTAGCGTTATAAAACTATCTTTGTCGAAAGAATTTTCATTATGTGATATTGGCAAAAAAAGTTGCATTATTCAATTACTTTAGGAACTGTAAAATAGTCATATTTTGCTTTAGGTGCGTTTTTTAATATATCTGAAATATTATTATGCTGGATCATTTCATCATCATTCATGGTTAATGACATTTCATTTACATTAATTAATGGCTCAATATCATCGACATTAACTTCATTTAATTTATCAAACCAATTAACAATATTATTGAGCTGCTCTTTAATAAGTGGCTTTTGCTCATCGCTAATAGCAATTTTGGCTAATTTGGCAATTTTATCAATCTTATTATCATCGATAATATCACTGGACATAGGCTATTTAAGAAATTATTTTATTAATATTTTAAATATTAATGTTAAACTTAAATAAGTTCAACAATATTTTAAAGCAATATTAATGACAATATACTACTCTAACAACATAACCAAAACTCTATTGCAAAAAAATACTCAAATTAATAGCCAAATTTTAGCATTAGATATTGGCACCAAAAGAATTGGAGTTGCAATTAGCGATGAAAAACAAATTTTTAGCCTTCCAAAAGAAATAATCACAAGACAAAGCAATAAAAAAGACTTTGCCAAAATTGCTCAAATTATCAATAATTACAATATTTCAATTATTGTAATTGGCTTGCCACTTAATATTGATAAAACTCAAAGCGCAATGTCACAATTTGTTGAAAAATTTTCACAAAATCTTAATCAATTTCTAAGTAATAATATAATAATAATCCTACATGATGAACGCTTAACAACCCATAGCGCCAAGCAATATAATAACAAACAACAATATTGCGATGATATTGCAGCAAGCCTTATATTAGAAGATTTTATAATGAATTTCAAAAAAATCTAAATATAATATAATTAGCGACCACAACAGAGCATTTTCCATATAGCAGAAGCGGAAGCTTTTTCTACATCTTTAGACGGAGGTTTGTCATTTACTTTCGATTTGTTTTGTATAACTTTCTCTGGTATTGTAATTTGTAGCGCAATATCCTCCCCAAACTCGGGTCCACTATAGTTTTCCATATTTTTATCAATAAAAGTTAATATAACAAGCGATAGTAAGCAGCTTTAAAATATCAATTAAACAAATTAATTTATGCTATAAAACTCTCACCTGCACCCGCCGCCTTGATGTATCATCATGATTAGCAACAGATGGTCCTTCAATATCTCTAGGGCAAGGATCTTTATGATTAATCTTAATATTATTACCACTTTCAATTCCATCCATAGATTTACATTTCTTGTGCCAATCTTCTACCTTATTATGCAATGCTATAATATGTGCAACTTTTTCTTCGATATTTTTAATAAAATCTTTATCATCATATATTTGATATTTTAAGGAATAATTATTTCCAAATATCATTTGCTTAAATCTGCTAAATATTATAGATTTTTCTGATTTGGCATGATAAAAATCATAAAATCCTTTAAAAATCCCAACAACAAAATCATTTAACAAATCTCTGTTAACAAAATTACAAGATGTCAGAAAATATACTAAATCTTTTAAATTATAATTTTTAAAAACCTTCCTAATATCATTATTTTGTACAATAATATTAGTAATATCTCTTATATTTTCGCCCCCCTCCTGGATTATTTTTGCTATTATAGGCAATATTTTCTGCAATTTTTTACAATCATTCATAACTTAATACAAAAAAATCAGTATCTATAATCAAGCCCGTTAACTTCTAGAAGCGCCTTTAATCCATGAAGATGTCGCTTTCATAATTATCTTCTATTCCTGATGAAGGACTAAGCATTGATGGAGGACTTATTGTAGTACTTTTAGCACTTTTGGTGTTATCTTTTGTTGGAGGCGGCGTAGTTGGTGCTTGATTATTCAAAGATTGTATCATTCTATCTAAATCACCCCCTTTCATTAAATGATTTCCTAATTCATTAACACTATATATTAATGGCAGCCCAGTAATAAATACTGGATCTCCTTTAATTTCTTCTAATTTATTTATGTAATGATTCAAATCTTTATTAAATTCTATAATATCACTTTTATGTGCATCATCTTCTGTTACATCTTTAGGGCTTGATGTAAAAGAATCAATATATGATACAAAAAAAAGTTTAGATCGATTCAAATCTTCATTAACTTCTACATCACTTTCATGTGCATTATCTATTTTTGCATTTTCAAGGCTTGATATAAAAACATCAATATCTGATTGCAAAAGTACAAGTTCACGAATAATTAAAGATTGCACTTGAGAATGTTTTTGAGAATTTATTTCACTTATTCTTTCAAAACGTCTTGATATAATATTTTGCATTTTATCAATTTGTGAAGATAAATTTTCTTTTGTAATTTCTTCTTTTTCCTCGATACTTTCACTTAAATACCCCTCTATAGAGCGATCATTTAAAGGAACATAAATATTTGCCAAAATGTTAATTAATAAAGCAGTACTGTCGCATAAATTTCTACTAAATATAGATTCGATATTATCTTCTAATTCGCTAAGAGATTGAATATATTTTTCTAAATCAGCACCTTCTATAGTAAAATCAGATTCAACAAGATTAAGCAGTTTTATATAACGCTTTAAAGATATTTGTAATTGTTTTAAAACTTCAAAACTAGTTTTTTGCAGATTTTCTTCTTTATTATTTTCTAACAATTTATTAATAACCTCGCTAAAATTTGATAATCCTAACTTTATTTCACTTTTTATTTCATATAAATTTTTTTGCCCTGGTGAATCATTACCCAATAATTTATTTTGAGATATTTCATCAACATTATGTGGCAAGGAATCAATTATTTGAAAAATTTTCACTAAATCTTCAACTGTCACAAATTTCGTTTGCCCTATAATATCTATAATACTATCACACATATCTTTATATTGTGATTGTGAGGTAAATAATCCATTTTCTTCTTTTGCTAATAAAGCCTGCAACTTTTTAACGGCGCAAAGAATATCAATTTTAAATTTATCATCACTGCTCTTAATCCTTTCTGGAACATATTTACAAACCTTATTTTTAATTATTGCTATAATATCTTCAATTGTTGAATTATCATATAAATTATTACCCTCTTTGCCTATAACATCACTATCTTTATATTGCACTGCAGCTTCTTGCACTCCAACTTCATTTGTTGCCACTTTAACTGGCACTAATTTTTGAAATTTATTTTTACATTCATTTATACATATATTTACAAATGTTTTTTTTTCATTTTCTCTTACAAGAGATTTTATATCTTTTGCTTTTCGGTTATTATTTAAAGAAGATTCTGTTGTTTTTTTTGGCCTAAAATATTTAGTAAAAGATTTAAATTTTAACTGTTTTTTTGAAAGCTTATCATGGATTAATTCACAAAAAGACCTAATATCATCATAATTATAACCTTCTCTATCTTTAAAAACTTCTTTATCTTTTATACATTCATTTACAAAAGCGTCTAATGTTAAATTTTTAAATGAATTTGTCTCTAGTGTTTTGAGATATTCTAATATTTTATTTTCTTTATCTTGCCCCGATGTCATATCTCTCTACCTCTAAGTGACTCTATTGTTGTGAGAGATCCAGCTTGTTCTGCTATAGGTAGATAAACAAGGATTATCTGCAACTTTATCAATTGCACCCCCATCATTTTGACACTCCATTGCCAACTCACTATTAAGTTTTGATTCTTGTTGCGAAAATTTATCAGGACCAAAAAATTCTTTAATAGCTCCAAATAAGGAACCAATAGAACCAATAATATCATCTGAACCTTTATCACTTCCTTCATCAGATTTTTTAGCCAATCTAGCAAGATATAATTCAATAAATTCCTTATCACCGAGAAGACGCAATCTACGTTGACGTGTATCTTTATCACCTCTATTGCCTGATCTACTAGTGTCTGGTTCAATTTCTCTAGGACTTGCTAGTGGCTCTTGATCTCTTTTAAATAACATTAGTTCCTTCAATTCTTCTGCCAGTTTAACAGTTTCTTCATCCACTTTGTCATTTTCCTTAATAACAGGGCCACCAGATGGCTCTTTACTATCAGTTCCTGTTTCACTATCATCATGATGCATTATTTAAAAAATTTGGTTATTAATTTAAAGAAATTAAAAACATATTAAGCAACTTATCTCAAATAATATAATAATCAAAGAAGGTCACAATTTATGACCTTCTTTGATATTTTAATTTTTAAAAGATATAATTTATATTTAACCAGCTAAACCCCCTTGCCTTGATCTCTTTCTTTACCTAATAATTGCTGAACTTCTCTATGGGGATCTGAAGGTGTAGGAGAAGGGGAGCCTTCCAATTTTCGAACATGAACATCATTTCCATCATTTGTTTTATTGACTGTATTTGAAAGTATAGAATCATTGTATTTATATAACTCCGGATCTACAAACTCCTCCGGATCTACAAACTCAATTTCTCTCCCACTAGCAGCAGATAATAAATCATATCCTTGAGGTAATGCAGGTTGTTCACCTGAATCTGAATCTGAAGATGGACTAGAAGCACGAACATCACCTTGTTCTTTATCATTATCGCCTTCAGTAGATTTTACAGTATCACCCTTTTTTTCTCTCCTCTCTTTTCTACGCGAAAAGAGAATGCTTGGACTGCGTTGTGAACCACCCCCCACCGCACCATCTACACATTCTACTTTAGCCTTTTCTTCAATTGCAGTGTTTTGAGTGTCTTGACCGAATAAAGCCTCCTCCAAATTTCTTCGAGGAGTATTCAAAATTAATACAGGAGCTTTATCTGATTCAAATGAAACTTCAATATCTCCTGATTCTTCTTTTTTACCTTTCTCAATTTGACCTTGATCAGTAGCTGCTTTACTTTGAGTTGCAATGGATTCAATATCTAAATCTTCTATTTCATAATCTTCTACTTCATTGCCTTTTATTAGTGTAAGAGTTGATTCTTCAGAAATTATTTGTTTTGTATTACCATCTTGTTCAGCTTGTTCAGCTTGAATTGAAATTTGTTCTGTATTACCACCTTGTCCACCTTGTTCAGCTCGAATTGAATTTTTTTTCAATTTTTCTTCAAGTTGCTTTTCTCTCAATTCTTCAAGTTGCTTTTCTCT
>CERI01086691.1_pt1 | contig 18572 bp, 15 predicted proteins | sample 350261 | NCBI WGS metagenome assembly CERI01 (sample SAMEA2620979, study PRJEB7988) | marine metagenome | isolation source: saline water (ENVO:00002010), including
TATATTTATATAAAATATCTAAAATAATAAAAAAAATAGCACTTACACATGCTAAAGTAAAGTACTGCATATATATTAACATAACAAATTATTATTCTATTTTGTAATTTAATAATAATCGTTTTTGATTCTCAGTGTTTTTCCATGGATGTTGCAAAGTTCTATATTCATGTAAATCTATATCTATAATCTCTATATTATTAAAAAATTTATAATAATAATCAAATGACTGATAAGATGGTTTATATATTTTTTTTATATTATCTGACAATATTAATAAACTAGGTACAAATGTACCAAAACTCATTATAACAATCTCACTTTCTAATAATAATTTAATATCTTCTTCTAATCTTTGTTGTTTAAAAATTATATTAGGATAATTATTTAATAACTTATTAATCACTGGATTTTTTCTATCTTCAGCTATCAAAATAATATTTTCAATATCATTTTCACCTATTATTTTTTTATAATAATAATATGGAGGATTTATATAATCTATATGTGGATGATTAGAACAAAATATATCACCACTTCTTATATGTATAAGCATCTTATTTTTTTTCAAAAGTATATTATTTTTAATAGTAAACATATTTTTTAATATTTGTACGCTTTCATTTATATTACAATTAAATGCCTCTTTATTTATATTCAAAATTTTATCTATATAAAAAAATTCATTGCGATCTTTAACAATATTCATGGGTAATTTTTTAATTCCCTTTCCTTGTCTATTATATTTGAAAAAAGAATGGTTCGGTATATCTATATTATATTTATAATATAACGAAATTTGAATTACATTTATTAATTGAATAATATTATTACCCAATCTGCCATTCCATCTATTTATTTGAATCGTTTTTACAATATTCATTTCATAAAATATAAAAAATATTATAATAATTACAAAAAAAATAATTAATAACATATAAAAAATACTATTCATACTATTCATACTATTCATACTATTCATACTATAAGTTAAAAAAATTTTATATTTTTTTTTATAATTATTATAATATTTATTATATAGCATATTTATCTTTTAACCATAACTTAATATATGATAATGTACATGTTTTATAATCACTATCAAATTCATTTAATTTATAAAATTTTGGAGTTTTCATTTTTTCGGTTTTATAAAATATATAATCTCCATATTTTCCTTTCCTAATACTTATATTATCAGATATTTTTCTTACCAATCCATTTGTATCTTCATCCATATTTTCTAAAATATTTATAGCATCTTCAAGTGTAATATTTTTAAATGGAATATTTATTTTTACACTTTTTAATGATTTTTTAATATTTCCAAATTCTAAATAATAACCATATTTACCTATTTTTAAATAAATTTCTTGATTTTTGTATACACCAAGTAATTTATTATTATCTTCTTTACTTTGTATAATTTCTTCTAATTTATATTCCATATTTTTTAATTTGTTAATATCAATATCTGATTTAACACTATAAAAACCTAAAGAGCCGTCATGTTTTTCATATTTTATAACTGGTCCATTTTTTCCAATAATATAACTATGTTTATCATCTAGTTTAATATTTACTTTATTTTCATTATTATATTTATTATTATTTAATGAATTAGATGTAATTAAAGTATCTATTAATATATTACATTTATCACATAATTCATAATACTTTTTTTCTCCATTTGCAATTGCGTCTAATTCATTTTCCATATTTTTAGTATAATCATAATCAAAAAGTTCATTAAAATATTTAATTAAAAATTCTATAACAAAAATCCCTGTTTGAGTTATAATTAATTTATTTTTTTCATTACCAAATTCCTTTTCCCCCTTTACTTTTTCAATATTATTATCTTCTAATTTATAATCTATTATTTCTAATTTTTTTCCCACAATATTATCCTTTTTTACATAATTTCTCTCCTGTATTTTATCAATCAATGAAGAAAATGTTGATGGTCTTCCTATACCACGTTGCTCTAATAATTGCACTAATTTCGCTTCGGTATAATGTGATTTTAAATCTTTTAAAGTTTGTTTACTTAATATTTTTTTATAATCTATATTCAAATTGCTGACAATATTTTTTAAATAATTATAAAATTTATCATTTTCTATACCTTCTACTATTTTCCATCCCGGGAAAATATTATCTTCTGCAATATATTTATAATATAAATCATTTGGTGCTGATATTTTTACTGTTAATTGTTTAAATATTGCATCACTCATTAAGCTTTCTAATGTATTTTTCCAAATTAATTTATATAATCGTCTATGTTTTGAATTATAAACATCTTCATCGTCGGGTATACATGTTATTGATATATTTGTTGGTCTAATTGCTTCATGTGCTTCTTGAGCTAAATTATCTTTTTCTTTTTTAGTCGATTTCTTATCTTTAGTTTCCTTTATTTTTTCTTGATTTTTTTCATTTGAAGATTTTTGTATTAAATTATTAATATTTTTATTTATAAATTCATCATTATAATTTCTTATTATATAATCTTTTACTTTATTAACAAACTCTTCACTATATACTTTACTATCAGTTCTCATATAAGTAATATAACCACCTTCATATAATTTTTGTGCCAAAGCCATAGTTTCTTTTGGACTTATATGCATATTATTATTTGATGCTTGTTGTAAAGATGATGTTGTATATGGTATTGGTGAACTTTTTGTAACATTTTTTTCTTTATCATGTGTTAAAATATGTTTAAATTCTTTTGAATCTTCTAAAAAATCTAATAGTTTATCATGTGAATCATGATTATAATTCAAAGTGAAAGAAATATTTTTTGATGTAAATATGCCAGTTGTATTAAAACTTAGTTTTCCTGGTGATTTATTCACTTCACAATAATTATCATAAACTAATCTTAATGCTGGTGTTTGACATCTCCCCGCACTTAAACTATTTGTTACATTCGAATTGATATGACTCCATAATAATGGACTAATCTTAAAACCAACTAATAAATCTAATATTTGTCTTCCTTGTTGTGCATATACTAAATTCATATTAACAATGCTAGGATTAAGCAGCGAATTCTTTATAGCTTTTTCAGTAATCTCATTAAAAATTATACGTTTTGTTTTTTTTAAATCTAATTTAAAAGTCTCTAATATATGCCATGCAATTGCTTCTCCTTCTCTATCATCATCTGTTGCTAATATTATTTCACTTGCACCATTTATTGCTTTTTTTATTTTATTTATTTGTGCCTGTTTAGATTCAACTATTTCAAAATTTGGTTTATAGTTATTTTCAAATTCTATTTGTTTTAAGTTAGATAAATGAGTAATATGTCCAAAACTACCCATAACTTTATATCCAGGTCCTAGAAAATTTTCTATTTTCTGACATTTAGCAGGAGATTCTACTATTAATAAAGTATATCCCATATAATAATATAATTATTTATTTTTTATTATATATTCAATTTTAATATTAAAATAATGAAAATTATTTAATATAATATTGTTTTTAATAATATGAATTATTTTTATGATAAATTACCAAAAGATATACAATATTATATATATGAAATTCGTTTAAAAAATGCAATAAAATCATGTTTAAATATAATTAACATAAAACGAAGCGCTATTTTAGTTATTATTTTAAGTTTGAAACTTGAAGAAAAGAATGAAAATAGTTCATATTATAATCCATTGAAAATAAATACTTCAATTTTAATTAATAAATTAAAAAAATATCGTTTTAAATATTATGATAAAATGTATGTTAGAATGTGTCTTTGCTTAGCCGAAAAAGGACTAGCAATATATATTACTAGTTATAATTATTTAAAAAATAAAACAATGACCGTTAATTTTATAAAAACCGCTAATGCATGTGATTTATTAAATAAAGAATTAAATAATTTAAAATTACCAAAAACAAATATATTTAAATGGAAAAATTTATTGCAAATTAAATAAAATTGAAAAAATATTTAATATAATATTTTTTTGTATAGTTATGGTAAATTATTTATTTGATAAATTACCATTAGAAATAATAGAATATATATATTCTTTACGACTACACTATCATTTACAAAAAATATATTATACTAAAATATCACAAAAAACTGCTATTATTAATTTAACAATAAATAACAATTTTAATGTTTTGAGCATTATTGAAACAAATATATTAGGAAATAATAATAAATTAACCATAAGTGATTATTATATTGATCCAATTGATAAAAAAAACTATTTTATATTAAAAAAAATAAGTAATATATTATCAAATAATGATGATATCGAATGGTGGTTTCGTATGTTTATTTATCCTTTAGAAAATGGGATAGGATTAAGAGAATCACTATTTAATAATAGTGATATAAATATAATACAACTTGAAAATTGTAAAATGAATTTAGTTAAGTTTTATAATAAAATTATGTATTAAATAAAAAAATATATATTTATGTATATGTATTCTATTTCAATGAAAGTAAACAAATATTTTTTTTATTCAACATTAACCCCCCATATTTTTAAATTAAAATGTTTATTATTTAAAATTAAATTAGAAAAAATAAAACATATAAATAAATCATATGAAATGCCAGAAAGTCATTCTGCAAAACCATTTATTGTTAAATCTGTGATAAAAAAAAATTGATATAAAATATAATATAGTATAACATACTTTATCAAGAAATAAGATATGTTATTTATTTATTTAAATTTGTTATCATTATCATCATTTCCAATAAGTATGAGAGAAAATATTATTAAAAGTAATTGTGAATTTGAAATTATTAGGTTTAAAAAAAATGATATAGATTGTATGGATTATGGAAAATATGTTAGTTATTGTAATCATTATGCAATGCCTGAAGAATTTACAGTACTAAAAGAAAAAGGTATTAATTATAAAGAAATAATCACAATCAAGCCGTATGCTATCTATGAAAAATCTAATAATAATAAAATTAAATTAGCAGATTTTTACTACGATTTTAAATGTAATAAAGAAGACAATGAAGCCAAACTATATTTAACAATCGTACCATTATATGATCAATTTGATTTTATAAATATTTTTCAATTACTATTAATAATCTTATTTACTATCTTATTGTTTAGTGTTTCGACAGTAAGTAATAACTTTCAAAGAGGATAATTGTATAGACATTATACAAATAAACACACTAAATGATTTTTATTTACTTTCTTTAAGTTCATTTTTTTATATATTTAAATATGGGGGGTTTAGTCCGTTTTTATTTTTCTTATCATTTATGCTAACAATTTTTTTTTTATAAAAAAATGAAAAATTTAAAAAAAAAAATTTGAAAAATTAAATTTTACTAAAAAATCTTGAAAATTCCGAAATTTTTTTACAAATTATTTTTTGTGTTTTTTTTTTTCGAAATTTTACAAAAAAAAATAATGATCCCTTTTATGTATTGATTTTTAAAATCTTGAAAAATCTCATTTTTTTAAAAATCTCAAATTTTATAAAAAATTGATTTTAGGACTTTTTATGTCAACATTTATATATTGACAAATGTTGACAAAAAAATCCCAAAAAGTCCTAGAAAAATATTTTTGTAAAGATTGTGACTATAGTACGTCATATAAAAAAGATTTTAATAAACATTTGTTAACTGATAAACATAAAATGTTGACAAATGTTGACAAAGAACTCCCAAAAGTCCTAAAAAAAGATTTTTCATGTGAATGTGGAAAAATTTATAAACATAGACAAAGCTTAAACGTACATAAAAAAAAATGTAATTATAATAATTTAGAAATAGAAAATAAAATAATAGACAATAATCTAGATTATAAATCAATGTTTGTAACAATGATGAAAGAAAATCAAGAATTAAGAAAACAAGTAACAGATTTACTTCCAAAAGTTGGTAATACTACAATACATAATAATACAAATAATACAGTAAATCAAAATTTTAATTTTCAATTATTTTTAAATGAAAATTGTAGTAATGCTTTAAATATGAGCGATTTTATAAAATCAATTGAAATTAGTTTAGATCAATTAGATTATACAAAAAAAAATGGTTTAGTAGATGGATTAAGTAGTGCAATTGTTGAAAATATGAGTAAATTAAGTTTATACGAACGACCATTACATTGTAGTGATCTTAAACACGAAACTTTATTTATAAAAGAAGATAATAAATGGCAAATGGACGATAATAAAGATAGTATAAAAGAAGTAATTAAAAAAATTTCAAATAAAAATTATAGTGCATTGCAAAATTGGAAACAACAAAACCCAGATTTTGGAGAAAATGATAAAAAAAAAGACTATTTTGTTCAATCTTTATCTAATATTAGTAAAGATTCAAAAGAAATAGATAATAATAAAATAATAAAAACAATATGTGAAAGTGTATATGTAAAATAATATTAATTTATATATTGTTGTGCCACATATTTAATATATTTTTTCCTAATCTGAGATATATCTGATTTTATATTAAATGTCCAATTGTTATAATTCATTTGTTTACTTTCTGCCATTTCCCATAAGCCAATAGATTTAGCTATATCAGCCCAAAAGTCATCCAATATATCAGGATGACCAACGCCATCACAATATATTTCTTTATAAATTTTTTCAAAATTAGGATTTTGCCATTCTGGTAAAGTTTTTTTTCCATAATATAATTTATTAGCTTTTATAATAGTAATTGGATAATTGGTTTTGATTTTGTTATCACTTAAACTATTAAAATTAATAAATGGAATATTAATAGGATCTATTAATAAAGCAGAGTTAATATATTTATTATTATTAATTACATTTGGATTAAAAGAAGAATGACCAATATATCCTATTTTATCAACTTTTATAGTATTACATATTTCTTTAACACTATCTTCTGCAATAGGAGTGAAATCATTTATTGTAATAATTGTATTATTTTTTTTTAATTCATTAATTAAATTATTATAAAGGAAAACAGGCATAGATCCAAATAATCCAGGTGAAAACAATACTGGCGGACCATTACCTTTTAATATTAATTGTTTTCCAGAAGTAGTTTTTATTTGTTTTGGTAAAAAGAAAGTGGTTATAAAATTAATATATATTATTACTAACATAAACATTTTAGTTATAATAAAAAATATATTTTTAATATTATTTATTATATAATTTTAAATATTATTATATATTCATTTGTTTATATTCAGTATATGATAATTTTTTTTCAGTAATATGCTCTGGTTTTTTTTGTATTTTTTTAGAATATTTATTTTTTTGTTTATCTTCTTTTAAAGCACTATCAATATATATTTGTTTTAAATATTCACCGATAATATATGAACCCTCATGTTGATTAATCTCATTGCTCTCTATTTTTTTTAATGTTAGTAAAAATTTATCCATAATTTCTAAATTTAAAGTGTTTTTTTTTAATTTATTATAAATATTGGTATAATTATTAAATAAGAAGCTACAATGTTTATTGCACATCATATCAAATTGTTTAGGATTTGTTTGACTTAATCTCTCATATTTTTTTTTTAATTGCGTATATTCTTTGATATCATTTCTAATTAAATCACTATGTTTTTGAATTCTAATATTATCAGTATTATCGTCAACATTATTTTGTTCAATAATACTATTCAAATTTTTTTGTTGTTCATCGGATAATATATTATTAGTCATTATAATATAATTTGATTTATTTTTTTTAAGTATAAACTTATTTATTTATATATAATAAATAATGAAAAGGGTAAAAAAAAATTATTTCAATATAATATTAATATTTGTTTTATTTTTATTATTAATAACTTTAATATGCAATACTAAAAATTTAAATATAAATCATAAAGAAGGTATGTCAGAAAATAATGGAACACAGGCCCAAACATTATCAATGAGTGAAAGTGCAAGAAATAATTTAAATGATAATGCAATAGCGTATACATCTGAAATTCAAACTAAATTAGAAAATAAAGCAATAGACCAGAATAAGAAAGAAGAAGAAATGAATAATTTGCAAATGGAATTTTTTACCGGCCGCGATTGTAGTACTTATGATCATGAAGAAATGGTAACAGGACAAAATAAAATGGTAAGTAGATTATGTAATCAAAGAAATGATTTAGAATCAAGAAATGAAAGTGTTAAAAAAATAAAAAGTAATTAGTTTTTTATAAAATTATTATATTATAAATAAATATTTTTATATAATAATTAAGAAGATGAGTAAATATTTCCAAATGGTATTAGTTATATTAATTTTTTGTTTAATACATATATTATTAACACTAAGTATTGGCATTAGTCATGTTAAAAAAAATTGGGAATCTTATAAATGTAATCCCATGATAATGCCATTTGCTGGCATTTTTGGAAAAGATCCAGTAGAAAACAGTAAAGCTTGTTTAAAAAATTTACAAATTGATTTCATGTCCGGCTTTTTAAGTCCAGTATTTAGATCATTAAATGAACTTTCTGGCTTTGGTGCCGAATTTGCAGATATGTTCGATGGATTAAAAGGAATAGCTAACTTAAATCAAATGTTAAGCCTTGACATGTTTAGTGATTTAGGAAATAGAATGTCAAGTCTGGGCAGTGGCTTTGGTTCAACAATTACTGATTTCAACCAAGGATTAACACGAGCATTTTCACTGATATCAAGTGTTAACTATGCATTTGCTTCTTTGGTAGAGTCAGCACAATGGGGCGGTAAAGAGTTACCTGGAACAATGTGGAAATTGGTGTCGGGAATATAAATATTAAGATGATTATGATGTTTAAATAAAATAAATTTAATTAATTTTATTAATAAAATTAATAAATTTAATTAAATTATAATTATAATATAATGAGTAACAAGTTAATAAATAATATTTTAGCATATGACAGTAAAAAAACTTTTTACAGAGAATATGATTTTGATATATGGTTTACTATTATAGTATTTTTTCTAGTATTAATATTTATTTTAAAACATATAAGTAAAGGAATAGCAAAATCTCAAAAAAATAATTGGTCTGCTAATAAGTGTAATCCAGCATATATGCCATTTGGTAAATATATAACGGAAGATGAAGATAAAAATTTTAATGCAAATAATTTTAATAATTGTATAAATGATTCATTGCATTCTATTGCTTCACAAGTATTTGATCCAATTAAAGCAGGTCTATTTTCAATTTCAAGTTTTTTTTCTTTTATCGCACAATTATTTTTTAAAATTATAATTATGTTGAAATGGATATTTTCAATAATTAAGGAAATATTTTTATTTTTTTTAAATTATTTCAGAGCAATTATAGAATCATTAATAGATCTATTTAGAGATTTAAAAGTAGGAGTAAGTAATTTATTAAGTTTTTTTACAATATTATATTATACTTTTCAATTTTTAGTTAAGACATTGCTTTATATTTTCTTTATTTTTGCATTTGGATTTCTTTTAGTAGTATGTGTTCCTGCTATTGTTGGAATGGTAATTTCATTAATTCTATTAATAATATTTTCTGTTTTATGTTATGTACTATGTCCAGTTCCATTATTATTTGGTGCAACTTGTCCAAGTTGTGTAGGTGCCGCAATACAATTAGTTGTATTTATTATTACATTAGCATTTATGATTTTTGTATTGGTAATTTATAGTAATATTAAAGATTTTGCTGAAAAAACAGTACCCGATGCCGTGAATGAGCAACCGGTGGGTGATGATAATTCATTAAGGAGAAATACTCGTTAATATATGAGTTAAAAATGTTTTATGATTTAAATAATATAAATATATTTTAAGATTAATAAATTATATGATATATAATTTATTAATAGTAATCTATGGTTTTATAATTAATTTAAATAATATACATACATCATTATCAAAAAAAACTATAAATACACATCATATATTAAAATTTGAAGAAGAAAATTATGATATGAGTGATGATTATTTAAATAAAACATTATCAAATGTAAAAGGTGTAGAATATGATAAAGAAAATGATATGTGGATTGTTGATTTAGAAACTGATATAAATAATGTATTAAGCGATATAAAAGAAAATGTAGAAATAACTGCAAATGATGATAATTTTCCATCATTTAACAAATTTTTAGAAAACAGAAAAACAGATGAAGGAAAAACGGATGTAAATAAAAAAATAAAAACAACATCTAATGATCTAGATTTAATAGATCCATTTATAGTTATTGAATGGGCAAAAACTTGGATTTATGAAATGGTACATGTTCCAGATTTTTTTCCAACATTTATGTTTCATGATATGTATAGGATGCGTGATTTTACAAATGTAAATAAAACAAGAGATTATTTGTATATTGGATATTATCCAAAAGATGTAAATTTAAAAAAAGGTCCATATTATATTGGTGCATTTAAAATAATTCCACCAAAGAAAGAACTGAGAACATATATATTAATACAAAATCCATATTTTTTTATGGATGATACATATGATGATACAAAAATAATAAATTTTAAAAATGAATTAAAAGCATTAGCTTATGAATCAGGTGTATTATTTAAATTTGATAATTTAAAAGATAGTGTAGATACTCGTTATTATTATTCTTGGTTATTTGAAGACAACTAATTAAAAAATGAATATATTTATAAAATTTAATTATACATTCCAAATGGAATTTTATCAGTTTCGGGTTTTATTAATAATTTATCAATCATTTCATGATCAACATTAATTGGAAAATTAATTTTGGTTTTATTTATCATATGTTGATTATTAAATAAATCAGTATCTGGTTTTAGTAATCTATAAAGATTCATTTTTGTATAAATTATTTCTAATGATCTTTTTAAATTGCGAACACCGGCCTCATTATCTGTGAACTTATTAATAATATATTCTAAACTTTCATCACTTATAACAATATCAGTTTCATTGAATTTAGATTGTTCACGAATTTTTGGAAGTAAATATTTATTTGCTATAATTTTTTTATCATTTACTTTATAACCTTTTGTTTCAATTTTGTACATTCTATCCTTTAAAATAGGATTTACTAATCGTTCATCATTATAACTAAATATATATAATGCGCGTGACATATCTATTGATATTTCAGATAAATATTTATCACAGAATTTAGAATTTTGTGTAGTATCAGTTAAATGTGTTAAAACACCAGTTATTTCTGCACCTTTTGAAGAGTCACTTATTTTATCTAATTCATCAAATAAAATAACAGGATTCATACAATCAGCTTGTATTAAAATATCAATAATTTTTCCATATTTACTTCCTTCATATGTATAATCATGTCCATCTAAAAACCCACTATCACCACATCCACCTAATGCGACCATTGCAAATGGACGATTTAAAATTTTACTAATACCGTCTTTGATTAATGTTGTTTTTCCAGTACCAGGGGGACCTTTGATTGCTATAGCAGTACCAATTGCATTTGGATTAACAAGCCATAATCCAATCATTTGCATAATTTGTATTTTAGCATCTTCTAATCCATATGTAACAGAATCCAAAATTTGTTTTGCATTTTCCATAAATTGATGACATTTATCTATTCCATCTGAGAATGTTATTGGTAAGTTATTATATTTATTAAATGGTATTTTTATAAATGCGTCGACCCATGATTTTATTTTATAATATTCGCTATTATTACCAATTTCACCTACCATACTTCGTAATGTATTTATTTTTTTTAAAGCACATGCTTTATATATATCTGGTATATCTAATTCTAATAAATGAATTAAATATGGTTTATCAATAGTTGTTAGACGTTTAATGTTTTTCAATTTTTTAATTGTATCACTTTGTTGTTTAATCGACATGGTATGTTTAAAATATTGTGATTCATTATTATTTTCATTTTCCATAATTTTAATAAATTGTTTATAATTTTTGTTTGAAGTTTTTTTATCCGATTTTATTGATTCTGATTCTTCTTCAATAATTTCATTTTCTTCGCTTTTATTATCTGTGTCACTATCTGTATCATTATTTAATAATTTTTCATCTAATTGTAATACCATATCTTGATCATTATTAGAACTATTTTCATAATTATATATATTATTTTCTCCGTCTTTTAAATTAACAATAATATTAATATTTTTTTTAGTATCCTCTCCTTTAAATAAATGATTTAATCCATTTAAAAAGTGTTTTTTATCGGAATCAATTTCATTATCACTATCGTCGTTATCATCGCTATCATCGTTATCATCATTATCATCATTATCATCGCTATCATCGGTATCATCGCTATTACCAATATGATTGCTATTATTAGTATAATTATTTTCATGCGATTTATTTTTTTTATTTTGATGTTTAATATTTTTTTTCTTATAATATTTTTTAGATAATTGATATAATTTTTCCTCACCATTATTTAAAGCTTGATTATCGTTTGTAAAATTAAATTTAAAATTATCTATTTGTTTTTGAGCATTTAACTTTTCTTTTGAATGTTTAGATGGATATAGTTTATTTAAAAATTTATAATACTCTAATTTAGACATATTATCGTCTTCACTTTCAATTGATTCTTCAGAATCATCTGAATCATTAGAATCATCACTATTATTGTTATCATTTATGTTTTTAATTTTTCTCTTTAATACTCCTGTAGATAATCTAGTATTATGTTTATGAATAATATTAGATGTTGACATTTAATATATATATAATATCCAAATAATATTAAATCAATTTTATAAAAAAAGTTGCAAATTATTTTAAATTGATTTAAAATAATCTAAATATTATTTATTTAATATAAAAGATAATGAATGATAAAGAAGAAAAAACTATATCTAAAATTATCGGTATTCAATTTAGTTTATTAAGTCCACATGAAATTTTAAAGAGTTCAGTCGCAGAAATTTCTAATAGAGATACATATATTAATAATAAACCTGTTTTAGGTGGTTTATTTGATCCTCGAATGGGAGTATTAGATCCTGGATTCATCTGTCCTACTGATGGTTTGGATTATATACAAAGTCCTGGTTATTTTGGTCATATTCAATTAGCAAGACCAGTATTTTATATTCAATATTTATCAACATTAATTAAAATATTACGGTGTACATGTATAAAGTGTAGTAAATTATTAATAGATAAAGAAAAATATAGTTATCTGTTACAATATAAGAATGATGAAAGATGGCAAAAAGTATTTGCTATTGCAAGTAAAAAAAAACGATGTGGTGAAGATTCTAGCTGCGGTTGTGGTTGTTTACAGCCGAAGTTAAAAAAAGAAGGTCTTGCGACGTTAATTGCTGAATGGAATGAAAAAGAAGATGAAGTTAAATCGGGTAATAAAGATGAATCAAAGTTATCAATGAAGTTAAATCCAGAATTGGTAATAAAAATTTTAAGTAAAATGTCAGATGAAGACGTAAATTTCATGGGATTTAGTTCTCAATTCTCAAGACCAGAATGGATGGTATGTCAAGTTCTTGCTATACCTCCTCCGGCAATTAGACCATCAGTAAAACATGATGCTCAACAAAGAAGTGAGGATGATTTGACACATATAATTGTTAATATAATTAAAGCAAATAAGAGTTTACAGGAAAAAATTCAACAAAATGCATCATCTAATATAATTGATGATTGGACAACTGTGATACAATATTATGTATCAACATTAATTGACAATAAAATTCCGGGCGTTGCAGCGGTTGCGCAACGTTCAGGAAGACCATTAAAAGCAATTAAAGAAAGATTAAATGGTAAAGGCGGTCGCGTAAGAGGAAATTTAATGGGAAAGAGAGTAGATTTTAGCGCGCGTTCAGTAATTACACCCGATCCTAATTTATCTATAAATGAGTTAGGTGTTCCTTTAAAAATAGCAAAAAATTTAACAAAACCGATTTATGTAAATAATAAAAATAAAGATTATTTAAAACAATTAATATTAAATGGACCAGATAATTATCCAGGTGCAAAAATTTATGAAAAAAAAAATGGTGATTGTATTAGTTTAAGATATGTAGATAGAGAATCAATTATTTTACAAGACGGCGATATTGTACATCGACATATTTTAAATGGTGATAATGTATTATTTAATCGGCAACCGACATTACATAAAATGTCAATGATGTGTCATCGTGCGGTTGTAATGATGATAGGAGATACATTTAGAATGAATGTAGCGGATACTAAGCCATATAATGCAGATTTTGATGGAGATGAGATGAATTTACATATGCCACAAGATGAAGAATCAGATATAGAGTTAAAATTATTAGCTTGTGTACAAAATAATATAATTAGTCCAGCTAATAATAAATCAATTATTGGTATTTTTCAAGATTCACTATTAAGTGCTTATTTATTTTCAAAAGATAATCTCAAATTTACACCATTGGTTAGTATGAATTTATTAGCACATGTGAATAATATAAATTTAGATAAAATAAATTTTAATGACATAAATGTAAGTAATTTTGACATATTAAGTCAAATATTACCAAATTTAAGTATTGAATATAAAACAAAAAAATATGACGATAGTGAAGATTATAAAACATCAAATAATGTAGTAGAAATTAAAAATGGAAAATATATTAGAGGAGTAATAGATAAAAATATTTTGGGAGATACTACAAGAGGAATTATTCATAGAATATTTAATGATTATAATGAAACAACCTGTGCAAAATTCATAGATGATTTTCAAAATATTATTACTGAATATATGAAATTACATGGATATAGTGTTGGTATTAGTGATTTAATATCCAATAACGATACAAATAATAAAATTATGGAAGTTATAAATGGCAAAAAGAAAGAAGTAAAAACATTAACAGACGAATTGCATTTAGGAATATTTGAAAATAATACAGGAAAATCTAATATTGAAGAATTTGAAACACAAGTAAATAATATTTTAAATAAAGCTTCATTTGAAGCTGGTAAGATTGGAAGAAAAAATTTAAATAAAAATAATAGATTTGTTACTATGGTAAATGCTGGATCAAAAGGAAGTGATTTAAATATTTCACAAATGATTTCTTGTTTAGGACAACAAAATGTAGATGGTAAACGAATTCCATATGGATTTGTAGATCGCACATTACCACATTTTGCAAAATTTGATGATTCACCAGATGCACGTGGTTTTGTAGAAAGTTCATTTATTAGTGGATTAAAACCCGATGAATTGTTCTTTCATGCAATGGGTGGGCGTGTAGGTCTAATTGATACTGCTGTTAAAACTTCTCAGACTGGTTATATTCAACGACGAATTATTAAAGGTCTAGAAGATTTAATAATTAATTATGATATGACTGTAAGAAATAATAAAAATAAGGTGATTCAATATGCATATGGTGATGATAATTTTGATCCTTTAAAAGTAGAAAGCCAGTCTATGCCATTTTTAACAATGTCATTAGAAGAAATATATAGTCGATATCAAATGCCAAATGATAGTACAAAAGATTCTATTTATTCAACATTATATACAAAACAGGCATATGGAAGATTTAAAAAACAAAAGGCAGATTTATTAAAAAAGTCAAAAGAATATATTGATTATTTACTAGTATCAAGAGAATTAATTGTTAAAAATATATTAAAAAATAATTTTAAATCATCGGTAAATTTACCAGTTTCATTTGTAAATATTATAAAAAATATTAAAGAAAATCAGAATGAGAATACAATCATAGATATAACTCCATTAGAAGTATATCAATTGATAGAAGAGAATATTGAAAAGTTAGATAAAATATATTTTTGTAAACCAAATAATTTATTTAAAGTATTATATTATTATTATTTAACACCAAAAGATTTATTAATGAATAAAAAATTTACTAAAAAATCGATTGAATTATTATTGATTAAAATTAATTCATATTATAAAAGAGCTATTATTTCTCCAGGAGAAATGGTTGGAATGATAGCTGCTCAAAGTATTGGGGAACCAACAACACAGTTAACATTAAATACTTTCCATTTTGCTGGTGTTGCATCAAAATCAAATGTAACTCGTGGAGTACCTCGTATTGAAGAAATTTTATCTCTATCAGAAAATCCAAAAAATCCATCATGTACGGTATATATTAATAAAATGAAAAAATACGATCAAAATGAAGTAAAAGAATACATTAATGAATTAGAATTTACAATTTTAAGAGAATTAATAAATGTAGCCGAATTATGTTTTGATCCTAATGAAAATAAGACATTAATGAATAGTGATATTGATTTTATTAATGATTATAATTTATTTGAATCATTATTAGATGATTGTGGTAGTGTTATTGATAATAGTAATAAAGATAAATCGAAATGGGTTATACGATTAACACTAAATAGAAATATAATGTTAGATAAAAATATAACAATGGAAGATATTAATTTTGCTATTTCAAATGCATACAGTAATTTATCTTGTGCATATTCAGATTATAACTCAGAAAGTTTAATTTTTAGAATTAAATTAAATAAAAATTCTCAAAATAAAAAAAAGAAAAGTAAACAGAATATGGACACATTAGATCAATCTGATGAAATTTACATATTAAAGAATATATTAGATGATATTATGAATAATTTAATTATTCGTGGTATTAAAAATATTAAGAAAGTTTTACTTAGAAAAATAACAGATAATTTTGAAGAATTTGATACAAAATATATTAAGAAAGAAATCTGGGTTTTGGATACAGTTGGTTCTAATTTAATAGATTTATTAAGTCTTGATTTTGTAGATGCAGAAAAAACAGTAACTAATGATATTATAGAAATTTATAACGTTTTAGGTATTGAAGCAGCAAGACAGGCTATTTTTGATGAATTTTCCGATGTTATAGAATTTGATAGTACATACATTAATTATCATCATTTAAGTATATTGGTGGATAGAATGACATGTAATGATAAAATGGTATCAATATTTAGACATGGAATTAATAATGATGATATTGGTCCTATCGCAAAAGCATCATTTGAAGAGACGCCTGAAATGTTCTTAAAGGCGGCTCGACATGGAGAATTAGATATAATGAAAGGAGTATCTGCAAATATTATGTGTGGACAGCAAGGCTATTATGGTACGAGTGCATTTAAAGTTTTAGCAGATATCGAATTAATTTCAAAAACATTATCTGATAAAAAATATGAAAATGTTGAAGAAGAAACAATTGAAGAAGAATTAAAACAAAAAAATGATGATTATTGTAATATTTTAAATATTGAAATACAATCAGGAATCGATAGTTTAAAGAAAGTAAATATTGGTAATAGTAATAATTATATTTTAGATTTTTAAACTATATGATTTAAAAATATTTTAGAATTCTTATATATAATAATAAATGAATTCTAATAACCTTAATCCGTTTATATTTATCTTAGATAATTGTTTAATTAAACATATGGGTAAAAATAATCCAAAATATTTAGAAAATAAACAAATTATACAAACAATAGAAACAAAAAAACAAAAATATGACTTTTTTTTTAAAACACAATTCGATATAATATTAAATAAATGTTTTATAAAGGCGCAAAAATCATATTTAGCATTTATAAAAATAGTAAATAAAATATTTTTTAAAAAGAGTATAAAATATAACAATGAAGATTTATTGGGAAATACATTAGACTTTAAAAATTCAAAAATTTTTAAAGTTAGAATAAATAAAATCATTTATAATTTTACATATAATGAATTCATGCAAATTATTAATAATTCTTTGTTTAATTATCAAGAACCATTAAGTGAAGTAAATGAATTAATATGTTTAGAATATATTTTAATTAAACCATTAGATATAAAAAATCCATACACAAATGTGATATTTAATCACGCCGTGTTATTAAACTTTTATCATTTTTGTATGTTTAATTATATTAATATACCAATAGTATATAAAATTTTTTATTCGTGTAATTTTAATATAAAGCACTTTTTTTTAGAGAATGAATTATTGGTTTATAAATATACTGTAAAAAGTTTCATAAAAAATTTAAATAACACTAATAAAAAAAAAATATTAATAGAAGCAATTGATGTATTGTGTCATTTTATACTTAAGTATTTTAGAAATTCTATATTGAAATTAATATGTATAAAGTATAAACAAAAAATAAATGTAATGAATATTAATTTAGTTAGTGATTTAAAAAAAATATTAGTTGATTTTTATTTAATGAATTACTTTTTACATAATAAACAATATAAGATTTTTTTACAATATAAGTTAAAATTAATTTTAGAGCTTTTAAATAATGATTCTATAAAATTGATACCAAATGATATTGAAACATACAATTTTTCAATTGAAAAAATACTTGATAAAATTACAAATAATATGGATTTTATTGTTAATGAAGAATTAAAAAGTATATTTGTATCTAATAATTTAAATATGTTAATGACTTCCAATTCAGATACCAATACTGACAATAACGAAAACCATGAAGATATATCAAATAATTTTGATTCAAACATTCATTTAATTATGAATAATAATGAATATGAAAATAATGAAGAGGATAACGACGAACAGGATAACGACGAACAGGATAACGACGAAC
>CERI01117617.1_pt1 | contig 18556 bp, 23 predicted proteins | sample 350261 | NCBI WGS metagenome assembly CERI01 (sample SAMEA2620979, study PRJEB7988) | marine metagenome | isolation source: saline water (ENVO:00002010), including
AACTTGTTAAATCATTAATAGTTGGATCCATACTATATAAATAGTAACTAAAAATACTTTATTTGTAATATATAGAGTTTCATAAGACTATTGTAAAAAAATATTTCAAATAAATAAAATATTTTTTACACCTAAATACTATAATTAGACCATTTTATCAATATTATTTTTCATAATTTTTCCTAATTCATCATTAGGAACATAGTTTTTCCATTTACTTTCAATATCAATAAATTCAATACAATTCATACACTTACAAACAAAATTTTGTTCATTGTTAATTTTTTCATCGCAATACTCTTCTTCTTGAAAATATTCTTCATTAAAATTGTCTTGAATTATAATGGTTTCCCTCCATCGTTGAACATTATTTAGTAAATTACTACGATTAAAATATTTAAAAACTTCTATCATTAACCCTTTTTTTATATCAGATACTGTTATTATATTTCTTCTTGAATGTTCTACATATAAACTAGCGCTTTTCATAGCATATTCTGTAAAAGCCATAATTGAGGATCTTACATTAATTTCTAATTCTTTTTTTTCTAAACAAGATAAATCATTGTCAAATCCGGTTTTTAAATTATTTGGGTACGCCATTTGTATAACTTCAAAATATTATATTTATTTCAATTTAAAATAACATATTTAATAAAACTATTTAATAAGTAAAATAATATACATTTAATGAGTGATTACTACAAAACATTAGGCGTAAGTCGTAACGCTGATTCAAATGAAATTAAAAAAACATATAGAAAATTAGCAGTTAAACATCACCCAGATAAGGGTGGTAATGAAGAAGAATTTAAAAAAATAGGAGAAGCATATTCAGTACTATCAGACGAAAAAAAACGAAATATTTATGATAAGTACGGTAAAGATGGATTGGAAGGCATGGAAAACGGAAACCACGTAAATCCAAACGACATATTTAATCAATTTTTTGGCAGACAAACAAACTTTGGATTTAACATGCAACAAAGTAGTCGTAATAATGTTTCGCAAAACAGTGTACAAAATTTAAATATTTCTTTAAGTGATGTTTGCAAGGGTAAAACAAAAGTAATATCGATAGAAAGAAAAGTAATAGACCAATCAAAAATAAGCCAATGTAAACAATGTAGAGGTCAGGGCGTAGAAACAGTTATTAGACAATTTGGACCAGGAATGATAACACAGCAACAAAGACCATGTGGAACATGTAATGCTACTGGCTTTATGGGTTCTACTGATGCATACAGTCGAAAAAAAGAAATTATTCAAATAAATATAGAGCCGGGAACACCAGAAGGTGTATTTTATTTTTATCAAGGAATGACAAATGAAGAGCCAGGAAAGCAACCAGGAAACCTAATTTTTAAATTAACTTATGCTAAAGATGATAAATTTAAAGTAATTCAAAATACATTAGACCTGGAAATTAATATAGATATAAACTTATATGAAGCATTACATGGTTTTAATAGAACAATAATGCATCCTATTGGTAATAATATTACAATATCATCATCGAGTCCTGTTAAACCAGGTAAATATTGTATACAAAACGAAGGTATTACATTTAAAAATATGAAGGGATCTTTGTATGTAAATGTAAATGTAGAATTTCCTAAAAATATATCAAATAAAACAAATTTACAAGATATATTAGGACAAACAAGTAAACCAGATAGTGCATCCGGAAAAAAAGTATATCTTCAAAGTAAACTAAAACCAAATTTAAAAATTAATAAATATGTTGAACAACATAATCGAAAGACTGTTCATGATGAAATACATAATGAACAAGAGTGTAGGCAAAGTTAAATATTATCAAATATAGTTTTGGCATTTGAAGGTAAACATAAGTAAAACAATATAACAATAATAATACAAAATAAGTACATTGAATATGTACTAAATTTAATATCTATAAACTGCATAAAAGTAGTTATGGAATAAATAAAAAAAAATAAAACACTAAGAATTATCATTGTTTTCTTCATATAATATATAATATATTATTCTATTATTGCATTATCAGATGTATTTTTTGTAACATTTTGATTTGTATTTACAGAATGATAAGATAATATAAAATGCTGTTCATAATTTTTTAAGATGTATTGTGAACGAATTATAGTATGTGCATCCGAAATACTAATTATTCTTTCGGGTGTTAATATGCTATCGTAACTATCTGCCCATTTACCACATGAGTCACGAAATTTACAAAAATGCTTTTGTATTAAGGATGTACTTGAATTAGATATTTCGGATTCAATAATATTGTCACATTTTCTACCCAACAACATTGTATGTTTTCCTAAAAATATAGCATAACGTACAATTCCACCACGCATATTTTTACATTGAGAAACATTATTCCAAATAGCATATCTCATAGCATTAGCATAATTACCAAAATAGTAATATGGCCCAAATGCACTATTATATAGATTACGTGTTCTTCCTGTTATAATATCTAAATTTATTTTTGTAATACTATCACCATGATAACCAACAATAGGAGTTTCTAATATTGTACCTGTATTTGATATTAGATACATCATATGAGGATTATTTAAAAAAAATGATATAACATTTCTATCAATATAAAAATTCAATAACTTGTTCCAATTCATAATTTCATTAACTAATACAAACCATGAATTTGAATTATAAGATATCTTAGAGACATAGTATGATTCTGTAAATTCTAAGCAATATGATAATGTAACTAAATTATTTTCATAAACAAACCCGTTATAAGTTATTTTTGCATTTTTAATAGTGTTGTATAACATATTTAACATTGTAACACTTGGTTTTTTGCCTTGATATTTTATAGTAGGAAATGTAAGTATATTATTATTATTAACTAGTAAAAATAATAGAAAAGGTTTATTACAAATTTTACTTTCAATGATTTGGTAAACACAAGCATTTATTTTATCTCCAATTTTTAAAACAGGTTCTCCAATTTCAAGAATATTTTTACCAGAATATGAGATGTGTATAGGGTTATTAATGATAACATTTCTATTAACACACGATGTTTCTATATGTTTTACATTATCAAAATTATGTAAAGTAATATTATTCATATAATTAATTTATACATTACTGGGTTTATGTCGTATTGTTTCATTAACTTTTACTTCCCTTCTTTCCATAATATATTTTGTAACATCACTAATTACAATATTTTCATCTCCTTTAAAAAATTCATTTAAACAATTTTCTAAATATTTTTTACTTAAAGCAGTCTTAACCTTTGTTTGATTATATATAATTTTGCCTTCACTCATATCAAAACAATCAATTTCATTTGTTTTCATTATACCAACAAGTGATTCGGTTAATTCTTTTTTTATTTTTTTGCGTTTTTGTAATTCATCGTGTAACGTTTTAATTTCTTTATCTATTTTTAACCAAGAACTTATATTATTAACCAATTCATCTTTTGTAGTCATTAATTTTTATAATTACATAATATTTAAATAATATTTTATAATTTGTCGATTACAACTTCCTTTGCAATAGTTTTTATTATTTTATTATCAGAAACATAACCTTCTGAACCAGTTACATTTTTAACCATTTCAAGATATATACGTGTACCTTCTTCAGTAATATTCCAATCTTTGTTTTGTTCTTCCCATTCTTTAATAATATCTATTTGTCGTTTGGCGACACATGATATTGCATTTCTAATAATCGGTTTATTATCATATTCTTTAGCCCATGAATTGTTATCTTTAACGTAAATTATTTCACGTTTTAAGTCACTACAATGTATTGGTCGTTTATTAAATTCTAATTGACGAAGATTACGTACAAATATCTTTGTAATACCATCAACATATCCGTGTTCACGCGTATTATCTAAATCGTTGATTTGAAGTTGAAGATTATTAATAAATTCACTTAAGTTTAATGCATCTTTACATTCTTCATTTAAGAAAACATTTAAATTAAACTTGTTAATAGTTGTATTTCCTATTTTTGGTATAATATCATTTACAATATTCATCATTTCTTTGTTTTCTTTTAGAATGTCTTTATTTTGTGAAATTAAAGAAGAAATCATATTTGATAAAATTATATTTTCTGTTTCACTTTTATTTGTACAGTTTTTACTAACATTTTGATAATCGGTATTTAGATGCTCCTTATTATAAATTTCGCATTTTTTTATATGCCGATTAAAACTTTGAATATGTTTATATTCTTTACCACAGTCACATTTTAGAATGCATATTTTTTTGAGCATTTTTGAGCATTTTGTATTCATGTGTTTTTTGGTCTCACAATGTTGTTTAAATAAAAATTTTGTGTTACAAAAATAATCACACTTATTGCAATAAAATTTCTTTTTTTTATATTCAGTGTCATCTTTGCATATATTTTTGAGCATTATATGCTTAAATAATGCTCACAAAAATATGCTTAAATCCTTTTTTATAGTTCTTATTTTAAAGTTCATTGTTAAACATGCCCCTACATAGCCTGGTAAAATGTGTATTTCCCCGCCCTACATATCATAGGTGTTGCTCTTTTTTTTTTATTTAATAATATTCCTCATTTAGAAAATGGACAAAAATAAATGTCCATTTTCTATTTTTCGTAGGAATGATATTTTAAAACGTTATACATTAAAAATAATTATATAAAATTAATTTTGTAACAGACGGATTATCATCTCTTTTTTTGTACCAGATATTTTTAACCTTTTTTTTTTTAATTCTTCGCGAATTTCTGATGAAGAATATTTTTTTGAATATTCTTCCATTTTTTTATTCCATTTGCTTGATATATTCATTTTTTTATTCTCTATATTATAGTGTTTTTCGCATATATTGCCGAATGAACTTTCAAAACCATTATTATTACATAAACAATTTTTTTTTTTTCCGTTTTTTAATACCCACGAACATTTTTTGTATGACATTACATATTTAGTAGGTATATTAATGCCATGTATTTTTTTTGTATTTGGTATATAAGGTAATAAATATTTATGTTTACTACGACAATATGGACATATAAATTCGTTAACACGTAATATATTTTTGTTTCCAGAAACAAATTTTTGTTCAATTATTTCATTATAAAGTGGTAAATAATTGAACTTATGTCCACATGATAATTCAATACTATTTTGCCCAAATATTTCTCCAGACAACATACAAATATCACCAGAGTTATCACTATCTATATTATTTAATTCATCATAAAAATTAATTCCGTCTTCAATAATGTAATTCATGTAATATAAATATATTTGAATCTTTATATATGTTGTCAAAAGAATGGGGCAAAACGACGTGGACGCTATTTCATTCGTTATCATATAATTTAATTGATGATAGTCATGCAAATATATTATTTAGAGAAATACAGAGTTTATGCAATGTATTACCGTGTCCAATTTGTAGTAAACATGCATCTAATTATCTAAAAAATAAAAAAGTAAATAATAAGACTGAATTAATATTGCTTTTATTTAATTTTCATAATGAGGTAAATAAAAAATTAAAGAAAGACATTTTTACAATAGACCAACATAATAATTTATATAAATTATCAAAATTAAATATAATATTAAGCCATTTTAATAATGTATTTCGTGGAAGTAAAGGTGTTTCTATTCATAATCTAAATGTAAGAAGTAAAAAAACTAATTTTCTAAAATATATAAAATCAAATGTTAATAAATTTACAAATATTTAGTGAATAAAATTTATACAATATTATTTGATATAAGTTGCCCATTTTTGTAAACGGAACACTTAAATGTCTGTTTAGATGGACGCGTACATTGTACATTGTTACTATCTAATTCATCAAAATATAATAATGATTCATAACCAGACATTTTGAATAAGTTATACCATATTATACTACAAAACATACCAAATAGACAACCTATAAAAGCCCCAGAAATTGTTGTACATTTATTGTATACTTTAGTTGCAACATCTAATCCAATAATAGAAAATAGCAATATGGTAAGTGGTATATTATATAAAATACCATGATTCATAAATAATGGTTGTAGTAAATAAAACGCAGTAAATGCTAATAGTACGCTACTTGATGCTGGACTATTATATTTGTTCATAAATGGTAATTCTATTAAATTACAAGTAAAAACGGCTTTCGGATTTATTGGACTTTTAATAAAATTCATTAAAAATATATTTAGCACTGTTGATATTAGTACTCCTGCCAAATAAATTAGACCTTTTAAATTTTGGTTCAATATTGAAATTAGAACTAAAAATGAAACAATAATAATAGGTGATATTAGTGATGTTAGTTGAAACATATTTTGGATGGTTAATTGAATAGGCATAATAATATATACACATAATATAATATTCTCTATATGATATATAATGAAAGATGAGATAGATCTCATGAATTATTTCCACACATCATTAAGAAATTGCGGTTTATATACTACTTTATCTTTGGCTTTGCTAAGTATTTCAAGATTTTATAAATTTAAGACTATGAAAACACACACGTTTGTATTTACAATTATGACATTATTGACACTTTCAACAGGTATGATAATTACACTTAATTTGAATAACGAATTTAGTAAAATGAAAAATAACATAGAAGATATAAAATACATTGATAGATGGGTATTAATTCCTAAATTAGTACTTTTATTACAAACATGTATTGCGTGTATTAGTTTAATTCGTATATATAATATTATTTATAGTTAATTACATAATAATTCGAGTTGGTCTATGTTAATATACGGCATTTTAGGATGTGATTCCCAAAAATATTTACAAAATGCCCAACAAAAATCATAATTATCAGTATACCATTCAGGATGTTTTTGTAATAATTTATCTTTAATTTCCGATGGAATTAGATATAAAGATTTTTTTGGTAATACATAACTAAGTTGAACATATTCACTAACATGTTGTTTTGAATTAAATGGCACCATAGTAGTATGAAAATATGGAATATATTTTATTAAATCAGTTAATAATGGGGGGTAGTTATAGTTATATTTCCACCTCCAATCGACACACCCTGTTGTATAATATTTTAGTGTCCATTCTAAACCTTGCAAATAGTTAATACATATTTGTTTACGTCGATCATCGTCAATATCTATGTCAAATAACGTACTGTAATATCTTTTTTCCCACCCATTTTCATATGGATTAATGTAAAATTCAACACTACGATTTTTTAATGGTAATGATTGTAGTTTTTGTTCGTTATCTCCTTCCTTATGTTTAATAAATTTACTTTGTTTAGAACGTAATTGATATTCATCTTTAAACATTTGTTCTTCGTGTGAAGCTAATTCTTGAATAATTTTACGTAAATTTTTCCATATTATAGTAGAACCACATACTACATTTTCACGCGTTACTTTACGATATGCAGATAATAATCGGTCTATTCCAGTTGTTCTTATGTTAAGTGCTGGAAAATGTGGTAAAAAATCATTTCCAAGAAAAAAACAAAGAAATATATAATCAAAAATTCTATTATCTCCATTAAGTTCATTAGATAATATTTTATTAAATAGTGGGATGTCTATCAAATAATTACTGTGCGGATTTAGTGTTTTATCAATAGTTTTAATAAAATGCGGTGTTTCGCGAAATAAATACATATTTGGACATATATGTAAATGGTTTAATGATAACATAATTAAGTCTGCATCTAGACCATAAATAACAGTTGTTGTTGTAATATGATGTTCCTCGTTATTTCTAATAAATTCATATATTTTATGTTCACCTTCACCGTGTTCGTCTGAACATGATATAAATATTTTTTGTACGTTGAATTTTTGTGGATTATTAAAATATTTATGAATAGATTTACTTAATAGATTCATAAAATTAGTACCAGGTGTAATTTGTGTTGTATCCCAGGAATTATTATTTGTGTTATCTAACATAGATAATATTTTTTTCTCAAACATTGTTTTATAACGTCTATTACGTTGTTGTTCTAATTTTGCAACAGGAGCAACACCATCAAATGCAATATACACATAAAATCTTGGTTGAATTAACAATATGTATTGTTCTATTTGTTTACATACTAGTTTAATGAGTTCATTTTCAAAGTCGGGATGTTCTTTATCTAATTTATAGACAGTATCATAAATAATTGAATTGGAGTCTAGATATAAATTGTCTACAGTAAAATGTTTGTATTCTTTTATTATCTTGCGATGTTCTTTAACAATGTGTGAAAAGTAACTTGGTATACCCATTGATAATAATAAATAAATGTATTTATATAACTTAAATATTATAATATGGTATACAGTATATGGATGATGAAGAAGAGTTGAGTATTGAACAGTTTCAAAATTATACGGAGAACGTATCTAAAAAAATATACATTTTCAAGTTTGGAGCAGAATGGTGTAAACCTTGTAAAGTTGTTAAACCGTGGATCAATGAATGGTTAAATAAAATGCCAAATAATGTATTATTTTTTGATCTAGATGTCGATACATCTATGGATATATATATGAAATTAAAGTCAAAGAAGATGATAAATGGCATACCAGCTATTTTATTTTATTACGGAGATGTTAAACGTGAAAATTGGTACATACCAGATTTAATGCTTTCTGGTGCAAACAAAGAAAATTTAGATAAATTATTCGAAAAATGTTTAACAAAAGCAAAATCAATGGTATAAAAAGATATCTAAGTATATAACAAATGAATAATATTGATTTAAATATAGATAATTACGAATTAGATGATTTATTAGAATTATTTAAATTACAGCATAAATTTACAAAACAAGATTTAAAACGTGCAAAAAAAATAGTTTTACAAACACACCCAGATAAAAGTGGATTACCTAAAGAATATTTTTTATTTTTTACAAAAGCGTATAAAATGGTATATTCTATATACATTTTTCACAACAAGGACCCTAATATGTGTACCGAATATATACAAGAATACGATAAAGAAAGAACAAAATTATTAACAAAATTTACAAAATCCAGTCAATTTAACAAAAAGTTTAATGAACTATTTGAGAAAAATAATATCGTAACAAGTGAAAATAAAAATGGTTATGGAACGTGGTTAAAATCAGATGATGACTTAGATGATTCAAAAACAACACTTAGCAGTTTGCATGAAACATTTGAAAATAAAAAAAAACAAACACAAGATATGATAAAAAAAGAAACTTTCAAATGTATAGATAGTGATTATGGAAGTGATTTACTTGGCGAGTTACCGGAAAACTATACTTCATGTATATTCAGTAATCTAAAGTATGAAGATTTAAAAAAAGCGCACAAAGAATCAATAATTCCCGTTTCAGGAAATGATATAAATTCAATAAAAGTATATAAAAATGAAGAAGAATTAATTAGAGCTCGTAGTGGAAAACAATTTGAACCAATGAGTGAAAATAACTCAAAAAAACAATTATATAATGAACAATATATACAAGAACAAGAAGATATTCAAAGAGCATATAAATTAGCAAAACAAGATGAACAAGTAGAAAAAGCAAATAATAGGTGGAACAATGTATTTAATCAACTAACATATTAGTATTTTTAACAGACAATGTTAATATAATATATACATATTATATGAACATTATTAAAACAATAATAACAACAGTTATTTTACTATTATTAGGTAATGTATATAGAAAATATGGGTTAGATTATGAATTAGACCATTATAGCACAGTAGACAAATACTTAATAAATGATATTGATGGAAAAAAACCATACTTATGGATACATACAGATAGGAATGATACATACAAAAACATAACAACACTGATAATAATAGAAAAATGTAAATTGGAATTTAATATACAAATAATAGATGACAATAAATTATCAGAATTGACATCAAATGGTATTTATAATATAGACAATTTAAACTATCCAGAAAAAGAAAATTACAGAAAATTTGGACTGACTAAGTTAATACAGATTTATGGAGGTATTTGTATACCGAATAATTTTATTTGTTTTAGAAGTTTGAGAGAATTATTTGATAAAGGCGGTGAATTATTTTTTGATGAAAAAAATAAAATTATTGGTGGTAAGAAAGGTGGTAAAAAAATAGAAAAATACATTAAATTTATGGAATCTAAAATAAAGGGTCATCAAATAGAACCGACAATATTGGATTTAGAATTATTAGAATTCATAAAAAAACATAAATATAATATATTACATGGAGAGAAAATAGCACATTATAACATTGAGTATTATTTTAAATATGATGATTATGTTATAAACAAAAATAGTTTTGGAGCATATATAGACGATAATGAATTAAAACAACGAACAAACTATATATGGTTTGGTAAATTAACAGAGGATGAAATAATTAATAGTAATAATATTTTAAGTAAAATGTTACGCGAGTTACAATGAAAAAATCTTACAAATTATCTAATTAACTTTATTAAATTATTTGTAAATATAGCAAGTTCTATTTCATCTTCATGAATATTGTTAAAATGAACAATATATTTACATATCAGTGAAATTATTTCATATTTTTTTGTGTCTGTAAATATATCGCATATTTTAATAAATATAAAATAATTGTCAAAAATATCCATTACAGAATAGCCGTCGTCATGTATTTTGTACAATAATGTTATTGCATCTGATAAATTATTGTGAATACATAAATTAGTGTATTTTTTTAAATCATCAAATACAATATTTGTACAAAGGTTTGCAACAATATCTTTGTCAATATTTTTATTAAGAAGTTTATATTTTTCAAGATAGTTAATTAAACATCTAACTGAATAGTTGGATATTTGTATTGTAATTTTTTTTGCTTCTTCTGTTATGCATATATTTTCATTACTACATATTTTATTTGTTATTTTATTTAATTCTGTATTAGTAATAGATGGTAGTTTTATAATAAATAAACGAGATTGTAAACTTTCAATAACCTTATTATTATAAGTACATGAAGCAATAAAATTTACATTTGAACTATATTTATCAATACAGTTTCGAAATGCTTGTTGACTTTGTTCTGATATTAAATCTATATCATCGAGAACAACTATTTTTTTTTTATTTTTAATAGTACTTCTCGTTTGGCAAAATATTTTAACATCATGACGATAATAAGATATTCCCTGTTCCATTAAATTATTAATTACCATTATATTCTCTTTATATTTCATAGACTCATAATATTTTTGTAATAGTGTATATATTAAAGAAGTTTTACCACAACCAGTTGTTCCATAAAATAAACAATTAACATTATCTTTAAAAATTAGTAATTCAATAAGTGATTTGAGATCTTGTTCAAAATAAAAATCATCCAAGTTGCTTGGTTGGTATTTATATAAAAATATTTTATTTTCCATGTTGTTTATATTTGTAATAAGTATTTAAGTTTAATATTATTATAATAATCATATATCATGGATTATTATAATATTTTAGGATTAGAACAAAATGCTACTACAGAACAAATTAAACAGTGTTATCGTAGGTTATCATTATTAACACATCCAGACAGAAGTTTAAAAAACACTGATACACAAAATATAAAATTTACATTTGAACAAATAAATGAAGCATATGAAACATTAATAGATAAAGAAAAGCGTGAAAAATATGATTCGAACAATAAAAGTAACAATGTTATAGAATATTTTAAAAATACATTTACACCAGGACTTAATTATCTTGGTAATCATAATACAAATAAAATAAATTCTTACAAACCAGAACCCATAGTTATTAAATTATCGATAACTTTACAACAATCGTATAACGGTTGTAAATTACCATTAGAAATAGTAAGAGTAAACGATAATATAAAAGAAAGGGAAACCATATATTTGACAATTTATGAAGGTATTGATAATAATGAATTAATGATTTTACATGAAAAAGGTAATATAGAAAATAACATCAAAGGTGACGTAAAAATATTTATTAATCTTATAAATAATACTCATTTTCAAAGAAAAGGTTTAGATTTGATATACATAAAAGAAATATCTTTAAAGGATGCATTATGTGGATTTTTATTTAATATACAGTATATTGATGAACGAATAATTAGAATACAAAATAAAAAAGGTACTATTGTTTTTCCTGAATATGAAAAAAAAATTCCAAATTTAGGAATGAAACGTGAAGGAATATATGGTGAGTTAATAATAAAATTTAAAATTGTGTTTCCATATAACTTGACATCTAGTCAAATAGAATCAATATCACAAATATTATAAATAATGTACTTTATTTTTTTTCATCAATTAGCATAATTGCCATTGCTGCATAATTATGAAGGTCGATAAGTGTGTCCCTTAATGTTTCGTCGTTAATTAAAGTAATACCTTTTTTATCAATGTTTTGTAATCGTTTTATTTTATCACCAATACGAACCAATACACCGATTGCACCATAATCAGCAAATGCATCACCATAGTCAGCATTTTTTTTTGAAAAAAGTTCATTAGCCTCCTTTTGTATAGTAGTTAACTGTTCAACGCGATTATACATTATTTGTATAATAATGTATAATTATTATATCAATTTTATAATTATATAATATATAATGGAGAGAATTAAGAATGGTACCCGATATATGGAAAATGGATGGATTAAAATAACAGTTCAAGGAGATGCATATGAGCGTGGTTATGCAAATGGTTATTTAGTGGCAAATGAATTAAAAGAAGTGTTTAAACTATTCGATTTTTTGATGATGCACAGATACGGTTTATCTAGAGAATTTTTTTCAGAGGTTATTACCGAATTATATGGTAAGCAAATAGAAGAAGGATATCCTGAATTTTATGAAGAAATGAAGGGTATTCTTGATGGTGCTAATTCGAGAAATGCAAATTTAAAAATGAATGATATTGTAATGTATAACTGTTATTATAGTTTACCATATACAATTGGTTACTTATCTGAATTTATTAACAAAACTGATAAACTTAAAAAAAAATATGGACACCTATTTCCTGAAGGACAACAACTAAAAACAGGCGCAGCTGAAGGTGGTGCTGATGATAAATGTACAGGATTTATTGCAATCGGTGACTATACAAAGGATGGTAAAATTGTATGTGCTCATAATACATTTGATCATTTTATTGATGCCCAATATTGTAATATAATGATTGAAATAAAACCAAAAAAAGGGCATTCAATAATGATGCAATCACCACCCGGACATATTGCTAGTGGAACTGATATGTTTGTAAATAGTAATGGCTTAATATGTACTGAAACAACAATCGGTGGATTTAGTAAGTTTAGATTAGGAGATCCTATATGTTGTAGAATTCGTAAAGTAGTACAATATGCAAATAATTTAGATGATTGTGTTAAGTATTTAAAACACAAAAACGGAGGTGACTATGCAAATTCATGGTTGTTTGGCGATACAAAGAAAAATGAAATTATGCGGGTTGAACTTGGTCTTGATTTTGTAAATGTTGAGAAAAAAAAGAACGGTTACTTTATTGGATTTAATGCTCCATATGACCCACAAATAAGACACTTAGAATGTGTAAATACTGGTTATGCAGACATTAGAAGACACCAAGGTGCAAGACAAGTTAGACTTACTCAATTAATGGAACAACATAAAGGAAACATTGATGTTAAAATTGGACAGGATATTTTAGGAGACCATTATGACGTTTATTTGGGTAGAGATAACCCATCTTCAAGAACTTGTTCAGGTCATTATGAATTAGATGACCGGGCATTTATGTCTCAAATTGGAAGACCACTTCCATTTGAACCTAAAGGAGCGGTTGATGGTATTGTAACAGATAGTACACTTACAAAACAAATGGGTATGTCTGCTAGATGGGGTACTTCATGCGGTATGCCATTTAATGCAAAAGAATTTTTTATTAAAAACATACAGTGGTCTGACCAGGCAGGATATGTAAAAGACCGTCCTTACCAACCATGGACAACATTTGTTTCCAAAAAAAAACAAAAAACAAGAAAAAAATCAAACAAAAAATAATTATTTTTATACATTATCACCTTCATAAGTTTCTTCATCACTATCTACGTAGAGTAGTGGGTGTTTTATTGTAGAATCATAATATACTTTTGCACAACCATAAAAGTATATTATGATACATAATAAACAAATACCTAATATAATACTACAAAATATAGTATTATCATAATCATAATATTCTATGTCATCTATAGTATTATTCATATTTTATATTATAATTTATAATAAAAACTATTTCAATTTTATGTATATATTGTAACGTATGGTATTGGTGTTAAGATATATTTTTTGTAGGAATATTAGAAGAGACAACGTATAATGAATTTTCAGTTAAGATTATAAATGAATCGTCAACCTTATATATTTTTGAGATAGGAGAAGTATACTCATCCTCACTTTTTACTAACAGTTTATCACCGTTTTCGCGAACACCAATAAGTGTACTACCACCATTAGAATTATCCCAGTAATCTAGCATAATAGGTCTATCATCAACGATAGCTAACTTTGCGCAGTGTTGTAAACATTTTGAACTTGGTATAGAAACATTTTCAGAATTTGACATATAATAACACCCACAAATACTTTTTAAATAGTTATTTAATAAAATACTTATATTTTATAAAATGTGCAATTTGTATTTATTTAATTATATATTTGTATAATTTTCAACAATTAATACGCCTAGATAAATAATATGTTTTGAATTTTTCTTGTATAAATATGAAAAAAATCTGACATTCATAATTTAAACTAGCCTGTTGTTTTTTTGTTGAAATAACCTCTACAAATGTTAGTAAATAAAGCAACTTCAAGTTTTATCATAACAACAAATTATTATCATTTTACATTATATAATTTTAATAATTATTTTGTATTAACGTAAATAATTTTTTTTCTTATTTTTTTTTCCATTTTTTTTGATTGTTTATTATGATCTAATAAACCGTCAGATACATTTGCATATTCAGTTTCCAAAACATTTTTTATAAATATATATATTTTATTTAATATATATTCACTACATTTACCTACAATTAAAACACTTCCTGTTCTGAATATCATGAACGATACTTTAATGCTTTCAATTGAATTATTTTGTTTACCATCTTGTAAATCACTATTTTTATTGTAAAAGAACTGACATTGTATACCTGGATATGAACAGGAATCATATGACGTATTAATGTTATATTTATATTTCAATATTTCCAACATTTTATTTCGATTTATTAAATACCCACAATTAAAATTTGAATTAATTAAAACTGTTTCTGTTTTATTTTCAAGGTATTTTATATTATTATATTTTTCACAAGTATTCCTAATAATATTTGTTAATAATTCTAAAACTTTTTTAAGTATATTATCTTGTTGAATACCGGGAATTTCTAATTTACCGGTGTTAAATACTTTGATATGAATTTCTTTAAATTTATTTTCGTTTAGTATACGCAATACTAAAACAAAACAGTTATAAAAAGCACCTTTTTTTTTAGATTTATAACTGACAATATCTTTTTTACATAATCCGACACTTATTTTTCTAATATCTTTAAAATTGTCATTATTACCGATATTATTTTTTTTTATATCCATTGTTTGGTCTTCTATAAAAAGTTTACCTTCATTTTTATACTTTAAAATATGTTCTTTTATTTGTTCAAGTTCGTAAATATGGTATGAATTAAACTTCATCTGTTTTTTAACAATTCCTTCACATGGACTTTTATATTCCATTACATGCAATTTCCAGAATAAATCTTTTAAAGAAATTTCACTCGATAAATATGATATGATAGTTTTAGTAGATATATATAATGATGATGATTTGGGTAAATTTTCATTAATTTCTATTGTTGTCCTATTGTCTTCGTGAACGTAAGAACCATCAATGAAAGATTGCCAATCATCATCAATATTATTCATTACTATTAGTAATATTGTTTTTTTAAGTATGTAACTAATCAATTTTTTCATTAATTAATTTAAACTCTGAATTAAATTTGTAAACCAAATAGTGATTCATATATTTAAAGTCTGGTTTATAATCATGAATTATGTATTCAAATGCTTTTAATACATTTTCTGTTAGCAAATTTTTTTCGTAACGAACAATATAATTAAGGTAGTCTTTAATTAAAACAATTAATGATATTTGATATGATTTACTTAAATTAATTAAGTAATTAATAGTTTTATTTGTAATTTTCTCTGTTTTTAACATACACGTGTATTTTTTCCACAAATTTTTATTAATAACCTTATATTTGAAATTTTTATCATTAATACATTGCATGTAATTTAACATACTACGTATGTCTGAACCAAATAACTTTTGTATATGTTTTAAACTATCGTATTTAAGATTAATGTTCTCTAATTTATTTATTTTATTAAGTAACATTGTTGTATAGTTTTCTGGTAATGTATTAAATCTTAAACGTACGAATTCATTCTGTAATGATTCGTCTATTTTAGTTACATAATTACAAATAAGACAAAAACGTACATTTTCCCGCCATGATGTTTGATGTAATACATGTCTAAGTGCTTGTTGTGCACATTTTGTCATATAATCAACTTCATCAAGTATGACAATTTTAATACCGTCAACAAATAAACTTTTTGAATTAACAAATGAAAAAATTTGATTACGAATAATATCTATACCGCGTTCGTCTGATGCGTTTAAATGTATTACAAGTTGTTGTGTTTTTTGTTCATCATTATGAAATGAATTAACTAAATTAATAATTGTTGTTGTTTTACCTGTACCAGGAGGCCCGTGTAGTAGTAAATTCGGGAAATGTTTAAATTTTATAATATTATTAATTATTTCCCTATTATTCAAACTTAACACAATATCAGTTATATTTGTTGGCCTATATTTTTCAACAAATGGTATTTTTGAATTCATTTAAATATTTTAAAATATTTTGTTTAACTCATTTGTAAAAGTATTTAAAATACAAATTATATAACTTGTTAAATGAACGCAAAAATTCCAAAAAAAAGGGGGAGAAAACCAAAAGGCGGTAAAATTATAGATTCTACAGCATGTAATAATACTAATATGTTAAAACAACAAAATGTAATATTACATCTAAAATGTAATATGAAATTATTAAAAGATACTTCAATTAAAAATTCATCGAATAATTATGAATATGTTGAAAATAAAGATAAAAATTTGGATAATGATAACATTAATGTAAATATAGAGGAAAAATTATTGGATCTTTCAATAAAGTTACATTATAATAATTCTGAAAAAAAATCAGCATGTTTTTGGTGTACATATGATTTTGATAGTCCTCCTGTGTATATACCTATGTATGAGCTAAATTCTGTTTATCATTGTTATGGTTGTTTTTGTAGTCCAGAATGTGCTGCAGCACATCTTTTTAAAGAGGATATAGATACAACTGCTAAATTCGAGAGATATCATTTATTAAATCATTTATATTGTAAAATTTATAATTATGAAAAAAAAATTAAACCTGCTCCAAATCCATACTTTACATTAGAAAAATATTACGGTAATTTGACAATTCAAGAATATCGTAAATTACTTCCAAATGAAAGATTGTTGTTAGTAATAGATAAACCACTTTCTAGAATATTACCCGAATTGCATGATGATAATAGTTCTTATATGATGAACTCTTCCATAATTCCATCTGCAAGTGAATCATTAACAAAATCAAAAATAGACAAAAAATCAACAATTATAGCTGAACAGTTTAAACAAGAAAATACATATATGTAAAACAATATAAAATTATGGTTAATATTTTATATAACAATGAGTGTTAAACGTTATAATGATGACATTGACACAGAGGTAAATGAAATTGTTACTTTATTAGAGGATAATTTAAAAGAAAATATTCATAATGCATTTAAACCTTTCATACAAAAATATAAAACAAAAACTGAAGTCTATACCAAAATAGTTGACTTAATGAAAAACCTACCAGAATACAAAATTATTATAGATGAAAATCAAAAGTTAAAACAACAAATAATAGAATATGAACAAGTAAAATTAATAGTAGATCGCTCAAAAAATATAGAAATATTTGATTTATCTACGATAAATCATGAAGATACCAGCCAATTGCAATGTAAATCTAAACACGTAAAATTAGATGATAAAATAACAGTGAAGAAAGAAAATAATGTTGTAAAACAAGAAACTATGGAAGAAGTAGTACAAGAAGAAGCCGATGAAAAATATCAAGAAGATGAATATGAAGAAGAAAAAGAAAAAGAGGAAGTTGAACAAGAGGAAGAAGAAGATGAAGCTCAAGAGGAAGAGCTAGAGAAAGAAGAAGTTCAATATAAGGTATATGAAGAAGATCAAAATAAGGTATATGAAGAAGAGGTAGAAGAAGAGGAAGAGGAAGTTGAAGAAGAGGAAGAAGAAGTTGAAGAAGAAGAAGATGTAGAGAAGGAAGAACATCAAAATAAGGTATATGAAGAAGAGGAAGAAGAGGAAGAAGAGGAAGAAGAGGAAGAAG
>CERI01066309.1_pt1 | contig 18534 bp, 14 predicted proteins | sample 350261 | NCBI WGS metagenome assembly CERI01 (sample SAMEA2620979, study PRJEB7988) | marine metagenome | isolation source: saline water (ENVO:00002010), including
AGAAGAGGAAGAGGAAGAAGAGGAAGAGGAAGAAGAGGAAGAAGAAGATAATAAACTGCTAAAAACTGGCGGTAGTTTAGAAGTAAAAGTAATAGATATTATATAACAAAAATAATGTTAATATAAGTTAAAGAAAGATAAATGGATCTTTTATTATTTATAATAGTAATTTTATTAATATTAATAATATATTTTATATCAATTAATTATAAAAAAACACATTTGAATAATATTAAAAATTTAGAAAATTATATAGATAAAATTACTGATTTAGATTCTGAAACTGAAATAAATAAAATAGAATTAATATTAGAAAAATATAATCAAAAAATGAAGTTATCTGAGAAGAATAAAATAATAATTAGTGATTTAATAAATAAATTAGATTTAATTAAAAAAGATATAGAAAATCCAAAAAAATTAATTGAATTTAAAACAGAAGTTAATAATAAAATAATAGAATTACAGAAAAATGATAAGTATATTTTTACAAATTTAGAAGTAATAGACGAAATAGATAAAAAATTAGAAGAAACAAAAAAAAATTTAGCAAATAATTATTTAAAAAATAAAAATCTAGAAATAAAGATTGACAATGATGATTATTTAAAATTATGTAATAATAATAAAAAATGTATATTAATGAATGTTAATGAAAATGGAGAATATACTATTAAATCTGATACTATAAATTTTAAAAATAAAAATGATAATACAATTGCAAAAATTGAAAATAATAATATATATTTAGGAGGTGATAATAAAAATAATTCAGGATTATATATTAATGACGGGCAAACATATATTAATAAAGTAAATATAAATGAATTATTATTAAAAGATAAAAAAAATCAGAATATGATAGATATAGGAAGTTATGTTGAATGGTTAGATGATAACAAAAATTATAGAGAATATGTTGATCAACAAAATTATGAGAATAATGTAGCTAGATTAAAAGAAATTGATATATTAAAAGATGAATTAAAAAAAATAGAAGAAAATAATAAATTTTTAGATATAAAATTGAATGAGAATATAGATATTATTGATTCAATCCGTACTGATAATATTAAATTGAGCGAGAATGATACTTCAATATTAAATAAATTTAAAAAAATTAAAACAGAATTAGATACCCAATTAAAAACAACTAGTGCTAAAAATTTAAATATGGAATTGTATAAAGATAGTATAGATATAGAATTGATAAAATTACATAATAATATAGATAAAATAGAAAAAGACGCAAATGCTAAATTTAAAACTATTAAAGTTAAAAATGATATGTATGATAGAGATGGAACAGAACAATATGATAGAACTATTAAAATTATAGAAGATAATAAATTAGAATTAGATCAATCAGTAGCTCAAAATAACTCTTTAATAGAATCTAATACAAATTTAATAGATGAAAATAAATCTTTAATAGATTCTAATACAGATTTAATAGATGAAAATAAATCTTTAATAGATGAATTAGGCAGGTCCTCTTTTGCGTGGCAGGAATGGGTGTATAGCGGCTAATAATATCTATAATAAAAAAAAATATATATATAATAGATATGAATAAAATTAATATAATATTATTAATATCATTAATAATTTTAATAATGTTTTATTGTAATACTAAATTATTTAAAAATAATATGGAAAATTATAAAAATTTAGAAAAAACTAATTATTATCAATAATAAAATTAAATTTAACTGGTTTTTTAACTTCTTTATATTCAATTGGTAAATTTTTACATTCATTTACTTTAGACCAAAATAGATTAATTTTTTCTGGAATAGTTTCCCATAAATTTTTATTAAAATTAACTCTTTGAATATAAATTTCTTTTAAATACCAATATATTTTTTTTTGATATTCATTATTTATATCATTATATACATTAATTTTGTGATCTATGTTTTTAATACATTCTTCATTATATAAATAGGGATCGCTATATAAATAGTTATATACATTTTTTTCCACACTATAATATTGAGCTATAATACCATGATTTGTATTATTTAATTTATTATCATATACATGTTTTATATATTCTTCTTCATTATTTATTATACCAAAATCACATTCTACATAATCACATTCTTCTAGTTCGCATACGGCTAATTGACCCTGTATTTGATAATAATATTTTTCTGGAATAACATCTTTTTTTATTTTTCTACTATACGGACATTTAATTTCTATCATAATTCCCAATTCTGATATACCATCCGGTGATGCTCCAAAATTTTTTATATTATCATTATCTATTAATCCAAATTCATGTATTTTAATATTGTTATTATATTGAGAATAACTTCTTAACGCCATATCTTCAAACATTGTACCCCATTTTAGTGGAACAATACTAGTAAAATCTGTATTATCAATATATACACCTGCTTTTTTTTTTGCTAATAACTTATTATTTTTTGAAATACCATCAAATAAATCACTCGCTGTTAAACATTTTTTTCGCATTTCAAACCATTTTTCTGTACGTTGTTCTATAAGTGGATATTTTATTAGAATATTCAATTTATTAATATATTTTTTTATAATTTGTATTCTTTCATCTATAAATTTAACATTTATATGTTCTGTTAATAAATTTGCATAATCATTTTTATCTAATTCAATTGAATATTTAATATATTTTAATAATAAATTATCTAAATTTCTAGTTATATCATTATATTCATCCGTATTTTCTTTAAAATTAATATTTTTCATAATATTGAAAAATTTAATCTTATTATTATAAAGTAACATTATTTTAATATTTAAGTTATTTTTAAAATTTTTATTACATAATATATATCCTAACATTTATATGAATATCTTATGAATATATCATTTTTTTTGATATTTATGATTTTATATAACTTAATAATAAATCCGCTTGTTCTTTTTGATAAAGTTTAGATTGTTGTTTCCTTTTTGTTTCATGTGTTTTTTGTTTTCCTAATATTTTTTTCACATCATATGATAATTCATTATTATTTTCATTATTATTAATTGGTTTATTATTAAATTTATTATCATAAATTATTTCAATTTCTTTAGTTTTTTGTTCTAATAATTTATTAAATTTATCATAATATATATCATAGTTATCTTCTTCCATTATAAATAAATAATATATTTTAAATTTATATCATTTTTTAAATTTTTATAATATCTATTTTATTATCAATTATTCTAATATATTCATAATTTTCTCTACCATATGATCTTGATAATCCTGAATCTACAAACCAAATATTATTATTTAATATTATATTATTAACAGTATTATGTCCTACAAACATATATGTGCAATTTAATTTGTTTAATACATATTTATTTTCATTTATATCATATATATTTCTGGTCCATATAATTCCTTCATCATTATTAATAATTGTATTAAATATTTCTGTATCAATTTTATCTAAATTATCTAGTAATAAATATTTATTCCAAATATCATTAATATAAAATATATCTTTATTATATTTATCCAAAATATCTAAATGATGTTTTTTTATTCCAGCATGACAAAAAATTAAATTATTTATTTTTACAACTAACGGTCTATATGCTAATATATTTCTATATATACCTTTCTTATTAAATAAATTAATTCTATCATTATTTAAACTTTTTTTAGATACATATGAAAAATTACCCAAAATATTCATTAATTCATGATTTCCATTTAAAGATATAAATAAACTATTTTTTAATAATGCTAATTTACTTAGAATATTTGTAAAATTTACTACTTCTATATCATTTAATATTTCCCAATCTTCTATCTCTACTATTCTATTTAAACTATCTAATTGGTCTCCTAATTGTATTATTATAATATTATGCGCTAACCATTCTAAATTATTATTTATAATATTTTCATTTATTAATAAATTTTTTAATCTTTTTATATCACCATGTATATCTCCTATAATTATAATTTTTTTAAAATTTTTATTATAATTATATATATTATTATTAAACATATTTAAAAAAGTTTTATATTAATATAATAATATATTATATTTAAATAAAATGTCTATCGAAGATGTTGATTATATGAAACTTAATAGTATTAAAGAAAATTATACATTTATAATTGATAGTAAATTTAGAAATCATGAGGAATATCCCGAACCTAATAATTATACTATTAATTTTGATATCCCATTTAAAAATGTTTTTGGAATTGAAATTTTAGATGTAACTATACCTAAAACTATGTATAATGTTGATATTAATACAAATATGTTTAAGATATATATTAATACTACAAAAAATCCTATTGATAATTTTATTAATACAGCACATGGTCTAATATGGATTAATAATAATACTATTATGCCTTCTCATGGTAATGAATTAATTAATTATCCACTTGCTGATAATTTAATATATAAAAATATTTTTACATTATCTGAATGGGAATCATTTAATATTACAAATTTAAATATTAATAATTATATTAAAGTAATAAATCCTTTAAAATGGAATAATATTAATATTACAAATAAAACTATTCTTTTATTTAATCCAAGTTTTTCATATAATATATTAAGTAATTTTATTAATAATATAACACAAGAAGTATTTGATAATTATAATATTAATAATTTTCGTAGTTATAACGCTTTTCCTTATTTAGATTATTCACTTAATCCACATTTAAAATGGTATGAAGTAGTTAATCCTTTAAATAATAACTTATTAGGATTAGAATGGGAAAATATTGGAACAAAAAAACCTAATAATGTTAATGAAATAATTAATGATAAATTATCTAATGCATTAATTACTAAACAATTATTTTCACCTGAAGAATATAACGCATTTAATATTAATGATCTTTATCAATATAGTTTTATATTATCTAATGGTTATTATTTTAAACCTGTTGATAATTATAATATTGGTACTAAATGGATTGAATTCGGTATTAATATTCCAACAGAAGGATCTTTAATTAATAATATAAATCTATCAGATGCAATTTATACTAAATATATTACAAATGATATTTATAATTTTACTAATACTCATTTAAATAATTTAGATTTTACATTTGATATAGACATAGATGATTATATTGCTGTTCCTATCGGATTAAGATGGATTAATATGGGTATTACTATACCTACTGATTTAATCAATGAAAATGAAATAAATAATCCTCTTCTTAAAAATTTATTTACATTAAATAAAAATAAAGATATTCATATTTTTACTAAAGAAGAATGGATAAGTTATAATATTTTAAATTTAAATATAAATTCTTATATTTTTGCGGATAGATATTGGATCCCATCTATTTATTATTTTAAAACTGATGGATTATTTATTAGAGATACATTGGATTCTAATTCTTTAAAAAATGCATTAAATGATAAAAATAATTTATTAGGATTAAATTGGGAATATATTAGTAACGATGAACCTTTATATGGTAGAAATATTAACAATCTTGAATTAAGTAATAAATTAATAGTAAAAACTACATTTACTGATCTTGAATGGAATAATTTTAATATTTTAGATATTAAATATGATGATTACATTTTAAGTAATAATAAATATTATAGACCAAAATATATAGAATTTACTCAAAATGAATGGAATAGTTTTAATATATCAAGTGATTTAAATGTAGAAAATTTTGTTAAAATAAATGATAAATATTTTAAAATGGTTCCAAATTATTATAGTTCTGCTGAAATATTTTATTTTTTACCAAATGATAAATTTGATATATCTAAAGAAAACGATTATAATAATTTTTTAAATAATTTTTTTGAAGAATTTACTATTACTATACCTATTGGTAATTATACTATTGCTAAATTAATTTTAACTATTAATGAGCAATTTAGAAACATTAATTTATTAATTAGAAATAGAAATATTAATAATATTAAATTCTTAAATAATGAAAATTCTTTCGATTTATTATTACAATGTACTGGTAACAGTATTCCTGCTGATTTAACAAATATATTAAAATTTAAATGTTCCAGAAAAATTATTCTCGATATGAATAATTCGTCCGCTAATGAAATATTGGGTTTTTATTCTAATGTTAGTAAAAGCAATACTTTTTTAACATCTTTTGAAAGATTACATATTAATAATATTAAAAATTATGAAAAATTTTATCATTCTATTATTGAAAATCAAAATAATAATATTATTATTTCACCCGGTATTGTATATTTAATTGGTTCGAAATATATTCTTTTAAAATGTCCTGAAATTGAAACACATTTATATGGTTCTTTATCTTATACTAAAAATACTATTGGATTAGCTAAAATTAGAACAAGTCATTGGGGTCTTAATGAAGAAACTAATCCATTATTTAAATTACAATTAAGAGAATTTCATCCTATCGGTAAATTATCTAAATTAACATTACGCTTTGAAAATGCAGACGGATCTTTATATAATTTTAGAGGTGTTAATCATAATATTGTTTTTGCTATACATTATTATTCTGCTAAACAAAATAAAATTTTTAAAAATTCTATTTGTAATCCAGAATATAAGATGAATTTTATTGAATATAAATATACACAAGAAGAACAAGAACAAGAAAGTGATGATGATGATGAAAATAATTATTCTAGAATTAATATAGATAATTATAAAAAAAAGGAAATCTTATATGGTGGAAATAATTTTAATAATGGTTACGAAATAAATTATCCAAATTTAAAAAATAATTCACATTATAATAATTCTGATTCCAATTCCAATTCCGATTCAGAATCAGAATATAATAAACAAAATTGTTTTGGTAAATAACTACCAATATTCTCCTTCTTCTTTATCATTAAATTTAATTCTTGCTTTTTTTGATAAAAACATACATTCTGTTCCATTATTTAATAATTCACTACACATTGTATTACTCGCGCATTCATTTTCTGTTTTATCTAATAATATATTCTCATTTATATCACTCCCTCCATCCCTTGAAAATATAGGCCAAAAACATTGTTCTTTACTAATTAATCCATCATCTAAATTATTTGCTATTTTTATTTCTGTAAATAAATTATCATGATCTTTCATACATGATGCTTTAATATTTATTTCATATTTGTCTTCTGTTTTTATCACTTCCTCGTCTAATTCTTCCAATTCTTCTATTAAATCATTTAAATATTCTAATCCTACACTTCTTTCAAATTGAAAAATCCATGCTATATCATCTATATGTAATCCTCGTCCTTCTCTTATATTTGTTATTATCTCTTTTGAATGTTCGTTTGTTGTCCCTTCAGTATATTTCCCCCATCTATCAAGTGCTAATTCATGTGATATTCCTATCGGTTTCGCAATATTCTTTAAATATTCCCCATTCTGGAGCATTCTTTTTTCTGATATAGAATTCATATCTTCGTCATCATCAGTTATATTATATTTTTTCCATTTTAAACTTTCTCTCTCTCTCTCTTCTTTCTCCTCTCTCTCTTTCTCTTCTTCTACCGTTAACTCTCTCTCGCTTACATCTGTATATTGTGAATCCCAAGCTATACTTTCTTCTTTTTCATTTAGTAATTCATCCATCCTTTCTAATTTAATTATAAAATCAGATAATCTTATTTCTTCTCTTTTCATCATATGCTCTCCTGTTACATCTTTTTCTTCTACTATACTTATTATATCATGAGTTATATCCAATAAATTAGATTGCTCTAAATAATGAATTGCATCTTTTAAAATTAAAATTGTAATTTCGGGTTTTGCAGACATGGTCTCAATAAATTTATCCTTTCGGACCCATTCTTTGTCTTTAATCTCCAAATATATTTTATCCCATATTACTGTTGATGATAAAGTATCACTATTTTCTATTTTAAATGATTCCCCTAATTTTCGTACTTCTTCATCTTCCTTCCTTCTTGGCATATAAGTCATCGCCATTAACAAATATCTTATTTCTTCCCCATTACTTAATTCTTCATCCCCATCTATATCACATGCATCAAATATTTTTGTTAATCCATTCCTTCTTTTTTCACTAAATTCACTATATTCACTTCCACTCTCCGTTGAAAAATCTGTTGGGTTTACTGGTACTATACTATATTTTTGTAATTCAGTCGCAGTCAATTCATTATAATACTGATATGATCCTAAATCTTTTGTCATTACTATATCGTATATCACATCTTTTACCCACTGTGATGGTGTAATAGTTATAAAAGTCCAATTAGATGGTTCGTCTATCTGTTGTAAATGACTATAATCATTTAACTGTAATTGTAACTGTTCCATCCATTTTGTTACTTGATATATATTTGAACTATCTTTCCCTTTTTGATATATTTCATATAATGTAATTTGATAATCTGGATGTATATTTACTGAATGTAAAGTGTTATCATGTAAAAATATAAATCTAAATCGAGCGTCTTTATTTTTTTTTTTCCAGTCTGCTATTTTGTCTAATGCATCACGTTTTGCTTGATCTCCCGCCAAATGATATGCATTTATTGCCTCTTTTTGTGCTGATGATGCCTCTGCATAATCGGGTGCTGAGGGCCCGCATAAACTACAAGGCGGTAATCTTTCATTATCATCATCGCAACCTCTAGGACATTTTATATATATATCATCATACACTCTTGTTTCAAAATTTTCATATTTTTTAAAATATATCGTATTATTTAAAATTGAATAAAATATTATAAATATTAATATTAATGATATTATATTTAATGATTTATTTATTGTTAACATTTAACTTTTCTCTGCTATTAATAAATATAAAATATAATTATTAATTGACAAAAATAATCTAACCAATTATAATACAATGTCATATAATTATAATCTATTATTATTCCCCATCTAATGAGCTCAAGTCACACCCTATATGCACGCAGTTTCCGGGCCCTTCTAATGTGCAGTCTTCCTCCGTCTCACACTGAACGTCATTATAACTAGTGCAAATGTCCTGCCATATATTTTCTTTATCAAGTTCTTGTTGCACTAAAAGATATTCCGCTTTACTTTCTTCTAATTCGTCCATCCCCAATATTTCATCCCTGTATTCTTCTTCTATTTCAGTCAAGTTTTCTTGTGTGGTTGGTGGCGCAACGACTGATGAAGATCCAACACTAGTACCAGTATATTTTTCAATTATTATTTTTGTATCTAAATATTTATTTACTAAATATGTTACTATTATTGCTAATAGTATTATTATTCCATTTATATACAATGATAAGTTTTTTTTTATACTCATATTTATTATTATTTATATTTTTTTTACTAAATATTGCATTTTTATGCTATAGTTTTATTCCAACTTATACCTTTGGTCTCACAGTATATTTCTGCAATATTTAAAATATCTAATTTACTTTCTTCATTTCCATTCAGGCATCAGGATGGGATGCTACTTGGGTTGAAGTACAATCTATTTTTTATGTAATATACTATATTCTTAATATCAAATTTAGTTTAAAACATATTTTGTATTTATGTGTTATTTAAACAAATTCATTACCAATATGCCAAATATCATATTAATTTATATCATATTATAGTAATAAATTAATATTATATTCTTTACATTTATTGTCTATTTTTCTAAGTTCATAATCTTTACATTATATCCTGCAGGAAGGTAATATGACTTATCACGATTCGCCATTCATTCCATAACCGGTCATTGAATGATTATTAATATATTTTTCTATATTTTTATTTACTGTATATTTATTATTAATTACTAAATTTAATGTTAATATAATTATTATAAATATTATTATTGCATTTATAATAATTAATAATTTCATAATATCTAATTAATACTTTTATTATAAAATTATATATTATATAATTATGTACTATAATATATAATAGTATGATAGATAAAAAAAAAAAATTAATTAGATATAATAATAAGAATTTACATAAATCATTACCCCAACCTCAACAAAATGTACGGCAATCTTCACATAATGCACCGCTACCTCAACAAAATTTACCACAACTTTCACATAATGAAGGATTTATTAGTTCAATATTTGGATCTGTAATACAAGGTGCTGCATTAGGAACAGGTTCTCAATTAGCAAATAGAACTTTGGATTCTTTAATGGGTCCGAAGAAAATAGAAATAAGCGATAATTCTGATAAATGTATAAATGAAACAGATTTATATCTTAAATGTATGAATAATAATAATGATAGTACAATATGTAAAGAATACTTTGAAATGTTAACTAAATGTAAAAATATGTAATATTTTTTAACATATTGTTTATAATGCTTCTTTTCCTGTATATAGTTCTGCTCGCTTGGTGGGCGTACTACCATTTAATTATTATTAATACATATTAGTTGCTGCATTTTTTGTATGTTTTTATTGCACTACAACTCGGTTGTGAGGACGTGGTCCCACACTGATTGTACTCGGGTGAGTAGAGATTTCCTTGCATAAAAGGTCTCCCATCACTGCACCCGCCAGCAGGGCATGGGCATGTAGAGGATCGAACCCCCCAGGGATCATTGTATCCAGGTGAAGACGATCCCCAATGGATGTCTTTTCGGTTCATGTTTACAGGGCTCAGGTCATTGTCTAAGCACGTTTGGTAGCTTTCGCCGCCGCCCCCAGAACAACTATCACACGCGGTTAACTGCCGATTTCCTCCTTGGCCTCCTCGGTAATATTCCCCGCCGGTACCGAGATTTTTGTTATAAAAATCTTCACAATCCTGACTTATGATAGGGGTTCCACCATCACATATACACGCACGCCAACATTCTGTTCTCTGATGATTCTCTTGATTGATATATTTATCAACAGGACATGATGTACAACTAACATCAATACTACCATCGTTGCCTGCAGGGCGTTTATTTAATTTTTGATTTGTCCCACAAAATATTTTATTACATGACGTCAACTGATTATCAACTGCTGTATTTTCATCATTTCCACACAATTCACAAGTAACATCATCATATGTTCCTGGTTCCCTGACATTAATATAATGATTTTTAGGACATGGCGCAATCATAGTACACGATCCGGATCCAAGCGGTGAATTTTCTTTATTTGGACATGGAGAACATGTTGTAAAACTATGGTTACGCTCTTCCCTATAAGTATTAGCAGGACATTGTTGACAGTTCGCTTGCCCGCCGCTCATCCCTACGAATTGCCCTTGTCCGCATGTATGGTTCACACACACACCCCCCACTGCCACTTGCCCCTCATTACATTCGATACATTCAGCATTTGTACCAGAACTTACAAAATTAGATGGACATGCTTCACAATTAACTACAATATCTGATTGAGTGGATGAAGGTAGATCAGGAAATAATTTACAACCTATCTTTCTCTCTCCAGAAGAACAAATACCGCAATCTACAGAACTAAATTTACTACATATACCACCGGTTAATGTAGCCTGCACATATTCGTCTGCAGCATTACACCTCTTATACTCACAGCATGATGAACCAGCATCTGATGATAATATAGTAGCCGTAGTACCATCTCCACAACTTATACAACTATCAATACCATCACTATTATCACCATTAGGTTGATATGTATTTGCAGGACAATTACTACAAACAGGTACTTGTCCTACACTTGCACTAACTTGTAAATATTGACCTGCCGGGCAAGTTACTGGTGTGTAACACAGATTATTTATTGTTGACCCCGTTCCAGAGCAATTATCAGTTTGAATACCAAACTGGCATACAGTAGTACATGATTTACAAGTAGTCTCTCCTGTCACATCTTGATATTCTCCCACCCCACATGGGGTGCACTGATTTACTTCATCAACTCTTGTTTGTTTTGTACCCACGGGACAATTTTCACAATTTGCATCATAATTTCTGTTACCATCACTATCTGTACTGAATGTATTCGAGCAACCATTTTTCTTTTTTCCTGAATCAGCAGCACATGAGCCACAAATCTTCGGTATGCATACCCCTGGGCCATCGAACCCAAAGCATCCGCTATTATAGTGGGTGTCCTCGTCGCATGAAGTGCAATCCAAACACACCCCCGCCTCACCATCTATATAATCAGTCGCTTTCACAAAACCTGATAGGTATTGTCCTCCAGGGCAGGTTTGCGCAGGCACGAGGACGCCCTGTGGGCCACTACCACTAGAGTAGGTCCTGTAAACATTAGCATTATTAGTGTTTTGTACATTAGGGCGACATATTGGGTCACCTATTAAATCACACCCAGTTTTGTACGTTAATGGGTCTGTAGGACTATTAGGACACACTCCACAATCTCTACACGTCCCTTCTGGGAAAGGGTATTCGCCCGTACATCCATCAAGCCATTTATCAGGATCAGTACACTCACCACAATCCACACACTCCCCACAATAATTATGGGTGGCATTTTCCCAGTTCCCATTAGCATTATTACGCGTTTTGCCTGGCGAGCATGGAGGGCAATTTATACAAGTTCCCGTCCCGTCCTCCTTACTACATGTAGCAATATTTATCTTCTGTCCTGAAGGACAGAGGAGATCACCACCTGCGCAATTATCTAAATTCCTTTTCATTTCAGCACAAGATTTGCGAGACAATAAAGTACATGCTGCATTATTTGCATCATCCGATGCTTCATTTATAGCTCTAACATGATTAGCTACATCCGCACATGCTAAATTACCTCCACAAACTTCATCACTATCTTGAGCTTTATAATTAGATGGAACAGAATCCCTTGTAACACATTCTTTTGCATCTGCATAGTCTTCATCGACGCCGCCTGTCGAATATTTACCACCCCAATTACTTTTTGCTGAATTATAACTTCTGTAATATGTATTATCATCATTTAATCCATTTTCGAAATCTATTTCGTTTTCTGTGGCGGTATGTGTTTTTAGTATGCAGCTCTCGTCCACAGGACAAAGCCCGTTGGGACATTCACTATAATCACACATTTGGTTGCTTATCGTACAAGAATTATTACTTGGCTGCCAATTACTTGGAACGTAACCGGCTGGAGTACATTGTGTATCTGTATTTATATATTTATTTGCATAATTTGCAATATTTTCTTTAAAACCTATGGCAGTTACTTCAGTTGCCTTATTTGCTTTTATTTCTTCCTTTTTAGTAGTTAGAATTTCTTTTGATATTATTTTTTCTCTGTCTATACATTCATTGCCGATAACTTCACAAGTTCCTCCCTCTATATACATATACGCGGTCTCCCCCATCCTCGGTTTACAATTCATTCCTTCTCCTGGTCCACTAATATATTTACCAGTCCAATCTGTTATAGAGTCTGAATCCCCATTTGTTTGATTACTATTTTTAACAGAAGTATATTCATCTGTATCTTTAAATTCACTATAAGATAATACGGGGCTACCATCTTGTAAATGATCTGATATACATGTATTATACTGAGATTCTAATTTGTCATTAATACAATAGTGATTTTTTATTTTATCCCAGTTGCTCGCCAGCGTCACACTCCCTTCCATAATGCTGCGCTGTTGAGCGTCAAGTAGCGTGGTCAATTCGGCGATATTGTCGTTTGTTTCTATGATGTCCTCATTTCTTACTTTTTTATATTCTTTATTACATTGCGAAATCGGTATATAATCACTTGGACTTGCGGCTGCTGATGTATTTATTAAGCCATAAGTACCCACGAAATCAGTTGTTCTCCCATATTTACCATCGTCGATTCCTAATTCGCCATAAGTGTCGTCAACTAAAACATATTTACCGTCACCACCTTCTTTTTTAATTTTGCCCCACTTATTTTGATCGTTGTTTGTAATATAACATTGTGAATTAATATATTCATCGGCTTGAGCACCAATCTCTACATAATTACCATCACCGTCAGAGGTTTTAATTTTACCATAATTTACTTGACTGGTATCTATTTGAAATGAAAAATTTGCCGGTTCTGACGATAATTGATCTTTATTAAGTAAACATGAACTATTAATATTATTAATTTCACTAATTGTATCAGAATTTGCAATATAAAATCCATCATCTCCATTATCTACAGGTTTAACATTACCATAATCTGTACCGTTTATATTAATTTTTTGTAGTGAATCATTTCCTGCTTCTGTTTTAGTTAATAAACATTGACTAGTAATATCGCCGGTATCAGTTTTTAATCTTTGAATTTCGGAATTTGCAATATAAAATCCATCATCTCCATTATTTGCAGGTTTAACATTACCATAATCTGTACCGTTTATATTAATATTTTTTAGTGAATTCCAAGTTTTTACATCATCTAATGTATATTCACAATTAGATTCTATATCATTCCTTCTTTCTATTTCAGCAGTCTTTTGAGCCTCGTGTGTTCTTTTCAAGTTTTCATACCAAATTATAACATCATTTAATTCATAATATTGTAAATCATTATCTTCGATGGGTGTACTACGGGTATTTAAATGACGTAAAATGTCCTCTTTTGAATTTAAATTATTCTGTGTACTTTCCTCGGCTATTTCAGCTAAAGTAATTTTATTACTAATTTTTGATTTAATCGTACTCATATCGTAATTGAAATATTCATCCTCCAACTCGCCAATTTTAACATAATTATTATCAGAACACATTTGATTAATAGTAGAATTAACAATCAAAGGTGGAATAATTTTAAAATAAATATTTTCACCATTATAATTATGAGAAATATAAGAGTTATGGGATGAGATTTGTGTTAGTCCATCAAAGTTAGTAGCAAAATAAATATCATCAAATGGTCTATAGCATTTCTCATCATCTGTACCTTCATTTATTATAACATAATGATAAATAGATAATTGAGAATAACCAGAATCAGCTTTTAAAGATTGAATAATATGAAATTCATTATGTGTAAAATCATAATAAGTTTTCCCATTATTAGTAATTGAATTTTTAATAGATATTAAAAGTTTAAGCCAAATTGTAAATGAGGAATCATCATTTAATTTTACATACATATTCATATCCATACCTGTTCGCGAAAATTCTAACCATTTTTTACCATCAATATTATTGATTTTATCTTCAAATAAAGTTAAGGGTCCAGAATAAATTATTTCATCTCCATCTGGAGTTGAAATATATAATTCCCATAATTGACCTAAAATTTTATTATTAAATTTAATAAAATCATTATGAGTTAATACTTCATTAATACGATCATTACATCTAAAATTATATGGTTTATAATAAAATGTCTCTCCCTCTTTATCAATTGAAATCCAATATGAATATCTATCAGGTAATGTCAATTCTTCGCCCGTTGGTATAATTGACTTAATTTCCAGAAGTGTTGGTACAGTTTCTGTATTAAAATTAACTTTTTCGGTGCCAACAGTCTCAAGCGTTGCTTTTAAATTATTAATAATATTTATTTGTTCTACAGTTAAATCACTTATTTCTTCAATATTTTTAGTTTCATCTAAGTCATCTTGGTTATATCTTTTCCAAATATTGCCTAAAAGAAGTTCATTCTCACTACTAGAATCATATTGAGTATAAAGTGTTGTTAACTTAGCAGCCAATTCTGTTTGTACTACTAAAAAATCTCTAGCGTTTTCTAACATGCTTCTTTTTTGCAAAAGTTCAGCTGATCTAATATGTTTTAATAAAAAATACCCCCATATATTATTAGGATTATCGATAAAAAATCTCTTTGCAAATGGGCGACATTTATCAACACAATCGGGATCAGGAGAAGTGAACTCGCAAATTTTCGTACAAAGTTCAGTAACTATTATATCACTTTGACATTCCGCCTCTTGGAATTTTTCATTAATGTTTCTTTTTAAAATAATACCAATAATAATAATTACAATAATTATGATAAAATAATAATATTTATTCATAATTAAATTAATTATGTAATCCCTAATAAAGATAAAGTAAAAAAAACTAATATGTTTTAAAATCAAATATGTCATTATACAATAATCCATGAAATAACATACCATATAAATAACCATTTAAAACAGTAGTATATTTGTTTTTTTCAAAACATAAATAAATAATAATTATTAGTATAAGAGCAATTAACCAATGATGCCAATGTATATAGAAATTTAGGTGATAATTGATATTAGATTTTTCTATAATTTTAAATCCAAAAAAAGTATATATATGCAATAATGCAATAATAATTCCAATACAAAAATATATTAATATGTTTTTTTTTATGATTATTTATTTGATGCATACAAATATGATTATTAAAATTATCCATTATTATATAGTAATAATATAAAATGACAATACATACATTTGGCGACAGTCATTCAATTAACGGATGGTGGGGAGACGAAACATTTGATAATTTTAATAAAGATATGAAGATACATTGGATTGGTGCAATTTTATGTTATAGTTTTGGAAACAACAATAAAAAATTAGAAAATGAATTATTAAAATTAAAAAAAGAATTAAAAGATGAAGATAGTATTGTTTTTTGTTTTGGTGAAATAGATTGTAGATGTCATATAGTTAAATATGTTATAAATAATAATTATGGAGATATAATTGATAATATAGTAAGAAATTATATTAATAGAATTAAACAATATATAAAAGATTGTAATATAAAATTTAAAAATATATGTATATATAATGTTGTACCACCAATTAGAAAGGAAGAATCAAGTAAACCTGATATAGCATATCCTTATTTAGGAACGAACGTCCAAAGAAGAGATTATGCATTATATTTTAATAAAATATTAAGGAAAGAATGTGAAAATAATAATTATATTTTTGTTGATATATATGATAAATATAGTGATAGTGAAGGATATTTAGATTGGAAGTCAAGTGACGGACACGTTCATTTAAAAAGGGATTTACCATATTTACAAGAATTTATAAATAAAAATTTAATGTAATTATACTTTTACAAAATCACCGGATACACTAATATAACCTTCTACACCAATATTATCAATATATTTAACATTATTATTATTTTGTATTTGTTTATTAATAAATTTACTAAAAATTACTTCATATCCAAGACAATTTATAAAATCATCATTACTATTTTGAAAAAAATTTATTAATTCAATAATATTTTTTTTATTTATCTTAAATAAAATAGTTATTATATTATTAGGATTATTATTTATTTTTTTAACAATAATTTCATTATTCATAAAATTAATATAATTAAAAAAATTATTTAAATAATATCTACCGCTTATTTTAAATATATTTTCATATTCAATATTATTATTTAATATAAATTTTAATCCCTCTAAATCTTGCATACCTGCGCCATAAGATTTTGATTTATTATATAAAATAATATTTTTTAATTCTTGATTATTATAACAATTTAAAAAATAATTTACATTATTTTTTAATAATTTTAATTCATTTTCCGTAAATTCAGAGCATTCTACTAATATTATTATAGCATTATTATCATAATTTTTAATTGAATTTATAGTATTAATAGTTTGATTAAATCTCTTTTGAATATTATATACAGATCTAGTATTAATATAAGAGAATGGAGCATTTGTAACTTTAATAACAGATGATATTAAAAATATGTTTTTCATAATTATATTATAAAATAATATAATAACTTTAAGTTATTTATTAATTAAATCAATTAATTTTTTTTCACAAATTTCAAATGTTAAATTATCCAATATATATTTTCTAGGATTATAATTATTTAAGTTATTAATAAATATATTAAAAGTTTTTTCTAATTCTTCTTTTTCATAAAAATATTCACCACATAATTCATTCCAATATGGTATACATGTTGCAACAAATTTTGGATAATTATAATTATATTCTTGATTCATTGTTTTAACATTCCAAATTAATAATGGAACATTACATGACAATGCCTCAAGTAATGCGAAACCTTGACTTTCATGGCGTCCTAACCAAATACCATATTTAGCATTTTTTAGAAATGTTAAATATTCATAATCTGTATATTTATTATCATAAGAAAAAATAGTATATTCTATATTTTTTTTTTTTAAAAAGTTTTTTAAATATTCTAATTCGATAGGATCTCTTGTTTTATTATAAATAAATATTTTATCTCTATTTATAATTTTTTTTTCATCTTTATATTTTTCAGTATCTACACCAAATGGTAATACTTCTAAATTTAAATTTTTACAAGAATTAAAATTTTCCCATACATTCTTTGCCCATTCGCTAGGTTGTACGTATATTGAATTATATGATTTTATAGAATTTATTTTAAAATCTGGAAAAACAGAGAAATGCGGACCAAATATTAATTTAATATTATATTTTTCATTAATAATTATTGGTTCACTTGGAGAAAGTATACAATCAATTTCATTTAAATTATATTTTAATATATCATATATATTATTAATAAAGATAATTTCAATATTTTTATAATTTTTTAATGCATTTAAATTTTTAAAATGATATTTATTAATTGCTAATATTTTTTTCATATTTATGATTAATATATATTAATATATTTATATATTTTTATATTTTTAT
>CERI01113897.1_pt1 | contig 18525 bp, 12 predicted proteins | sample 350261 | NCBI WGS metagenome assembly CERI01 (sample SAMEA2620979, study PRJEB7988) | marine metagenome | isolation source: saline water (ENVO:00002010), including
AAGTTCTCGGGAGGGGGCGGCGATCCGGCGGCGGCCGCCAGCGCCGCCAAGTGCGCGGCAACCGCGCAGAACTTCATCATGCCGTTGCAAAAGGCGACGCTCGGGTTGGTATCGCGCGCGCAGGGGGTCTCGCGCGTGCTGGCCATCATCTTGCTGCTTTTCATCGTGCACCAGGTAACTCGAACACCCGTTTCCCACCAGCTGAGCCCCGCGCTCACCAACCGGGCACCGCGTGTTTTGCAGCTCTTTTTCTGGATCGACGAGAAGCCCGAAGTCGCCTTCGACCAGGCCGCGGTCGCCTTTGGCATCGCGGAGACCACATGGGACACGACGGGGGTCGTGTTCAACGCATTTGTGGACATCCTCAACAGCGGCATCGTGCCCATCTGGAACGCGGCCGTGTACCACATCGTCGAACCCACGCTCACGCTGCTCGTCGAGGTCTTCTCGATCGTCTTTCTGCTGCGGCCGTGGCCAGGGCTCGTCGGCGACGAGTTCTACTTTGGGTTCGACTGCACGGCCACCGAGGAGGCGTTCGCGTGGTGTGGGCGGTTTGGTTACTACGCGGACGCGCTCCAGTCGCCGGAGATCGCGCCGCGGTTCGCCGATGAAAGCCAGTCGTACGGCAGTCGCGCGCTCGCCGAGGTGCTCGAGATGAACGACACGTACACCTTTGGCCTGGCGACCGCGCGGCGGCTCGCCGAACTCGCCGACGGCGCGACCGCCACGCCCTCATTCAGCACGAACGCCCTCACCAACGCGCTCGACATGTTCACCAACTTTGTGCTGGGCATCGTGCCGCCCATCCTCGACATGTTCTTCGCCATCTTCCAGGAGATCATCATCACCAGCTTCACCGTCCTCGTGGACGTCGTCAAGACCGTCGTCACGCAGATCTTCGAGGTCGCGAAGATGCTAATCAAATCCGGAATGCTGACAACCATCATGAACGTCGGCATGGATTTTTTGATCATCATGGTCACGGAGATTTTGCTTCCCTTGCTCTTTGCCGCCATAGACACGCTCATGTGCATCCTCGACTTATTCGCGCCCTCCGGGTGGAACGAGCAGCTCGAGTATGCCATAAAAAATCAAACCTATCACGCACGCCACCTGTTGCTGCCACAAAAATCCCACTCCGTCCAATTCGGCAACGCGATCTGCACGCCCCGTTTCCGCGCTTTGCAGGTGCGTGGAGAACACGTGCTTCAAGGGGCCCAGCATCGTTGCCGACCTGATGGTCTTCACCGCCGTGCCGATCGTCATCCACCGGTTCACGGCGATCATGGACGCGACGCTCAACTCGCGCAGCGGCCAAAAGTTCGTAAAGGGCTTCTCGGGCGGGTTCTCGACCAAGGGCAAGACGAAGGACGCGAGGACGGGAAAGACGATCAACAACGAAGAGCCCGAGAACGCGCAGGCCGGCTCTCCCGTCGAGGCGTTCACGTTCGCCGACGACTTTGAAAACTTCATCTTCACCGCCGGCGCCCAGGAGTGCAAAGCGTGCTTCGCTTGTAAAAATCCCGAGTTCCGCCTCCTTTTTTATCTCGTCGCGAGCATCGGCAGCCTCCTATCGAGCGAGGGCTTCAACACCTACGCGGGTAACGTGACGGACAACTGCCTTGCGAACGGCTCCTTCTACGCGCGAGCGTGCGGCCCGCGCGGCACCGAGGAGCTGTCGTACAACGTTTGGAAGAGCCATGGGTACGATCGCGGCTATGCGCAGATCGACTCGCGCATCTTCGACTCGTACGCCGCCGCGATCATGGACATGAAGGAGAAGGGCGAGGTCGGCCACGATACCAAGTTTGGGCAGCTCGTCGCGGCCGCCGAGCAATGGGACAAGGCGTCGGAGAACGACGAGGTCATGCACCAGAAGGCGGCGTCGTTCGTCTATCACATGTAAAAACACGCACGCGTCGAACCCAAAACCCAAAACCCAAACGTTGGCACCCGTGACAACCTTTCACGCGCAGGTGCCGCAACATGCGAAACGAGGCGGCCTTTCGCGGGCTCACCTACGACACGCCCAACAACTACCACCTGCTGCCCAGCGGTTCGCTCGAGTACGTGAGCAGCCGCTTCCTCTACGAGACGTGCAAACGCTTCAAGTTTGAGATCTTCTCCGACCCGGGACGGTGGATGCACGAGGCGGGGTACAACCTCGCCGCCTGTGGGAGGAACAAGGTCGAGTGCAAGAAGGCGTCGATCCAGTGCCTCTCCACGTGCGGCGGCACCTCGGGCTCGCTGTACAAGCACGACTTCAACTCGATCGTCTCGCTCACCGAGCTGAGCCAGTTTGCGCTCGGCGACGGCTTCGAAGACGGGGCGGCCGCCGACTGCAACGTGCGCTCGTACGTCTTCAAGGTGCCCACGTTCGAGGGTGGCGACTCCTTCGCCACGTGGGCGGCGCGTACGCAAATCCGGAGCGGCATGACGGCGCTGAGCAAAAGCTTTTGCGACAGTAACCAGCGCAGCTGCGCCGCGGTGCAGGAGCTTCTCGAGCGCGCGCCCGGGCTCGTCTTCATCAACGGCGAGTTCCGCCACAAGATGGACCTCGTGCCTCCCTCGCCGCCGCCCTCGCCCTCGCCGCCGCCGCGCATGTTTTCGTACGCGCCGCAACCGCCCTCGCCGCCGCCGCCGCCCGGAACGCCGCCGCCGTACTACAAGGCGACAGCCTCGCCTTTCAACCCCACACCACACCGCGCGCCGCTGAGCCTGTCCGTGTGCGATGACAGGACGCCGAGGACTGCATTCCGTTGCCGCGCCTCGCCGACTACGGCCTCGACATCACCACCGACGCGGTGCCCGGCGCCCAGACCGAGGAGCGCGCGAGCTGCCTCTACGTGAAACGGGTCTTGGACGAGAAACGGCGCGCGACGGCGTGCTTCGCGCGCATCGCATACCCGTACCCGCCGTAAGAATTACGCCACTCGAACCACGAGCCCTTTACACCCACACGCACACATGCACCCAGCCCGCTCAATCGTTTGCTCCTACAGGCCACCGCCGGCGACCAACGTGTCGAGCACGCTCGTCGCCGAGAGCCTGCGCCGGCAGCGCGAGCGGCTGGGCGACCTCCAGGTCTACCCCGAGCCGCTCAAGACCGACGAGGCGCTGTGGGAGTTCGACATGGGGCAGGCGCTGCAGCGGACGCAAACGATGATCGACCAGCTCGGCGAGACCAACCCCATCCTGCGCACCATGCTAGAGAACGCCAAGCAAGAGATCAAAGAGTCCAACATCGACGGGTCGAACGCCGAAAACACGTACTACGGCCGCCGGCTCTTGCAGCGCATGGAGTACAACACGCGCGTCACCGACGAGCTGATCACGCACGAGCTCATGGCGTTTTACGGCAAGGGGGGCATTCCAGGCGTCACGATCGGCTCGGTAATGCCCTTAAACTCGAACTCTCACATACACGCAAGCCCAAAGTTTTGCACGTTTGGCGGTTCTTATTTTCGCCGTTTGCGCGTGCGCAGTGCGAGGCGCTCTGCGCGGCCACAAAGGAGGACGAGAACGCCGCGCGCACCGACGAGTGCAACGCGTTTGCGTTCAAAAGGGCTGCGCCCTTCTCGTACACCGACAAAACTGGTTGGTGCTATCTTTTGCGGGTGCGCACGCCGCAGGCGCCACCGCGACCCATTTTTCAGCATGCTGAGCGCCCCGTTTGCGTGTCCGCAGAACATGGGCGCGTGCAAGGTGGAGGACTTTGGCGTCGGTGCGCGATCGCCATCGCTCGAACGCATGCACGCGTGCGCGTGACTGACCTTTGCCACCGCCTCGCAGAGCTCTTCACGCGCCAGATCCAGTCGGAGCGGCAGTGCTCCGCGATCGCGCCCGGGCTCGACAGTGCGCCCCCCCCCTGCCCCAAACGGCCACTACTGCGCTCCAAGTCGACGCCCCTTCACGCCCGTCCTCGCCCCTTTGGCAGACCCGCTGTGCATCGGCTTGCCGGCGTCGCGCTCGGACACGCGCGTGCTCTCGCACGCGGACTCGGCGGCCGCGGCGTACGAGGTGCCGTACGACCGGTACCCGGCGCCGGGCTCGCGCGGACTGCCGCTGCCGCGCAGCATCGTCGAGGCAATGAGCTTCATGGCGCTGGCGCGCCAGCAGGAAAATTTGCAACCATCAAACCCAGCCCAAACGCATTTTTAGTGGGTGCAACGTCGCTCATTGCCAACGCTCTCTGGCAGACTCGCCCACTTTCTATATGCACACGCACACAAGCCCAACGTTTTGCCAATTGCTTTTTTCAACCTCTCTGTTTTTACACCCAGGGCGTGATGAGCTTCTGGGGGGCAAGCCCGGCCGTGCCCGACGGCGACGACTTCACGATCATGCACTGGCCAATTTACGCGTTGACACGCATGCCCTCATGCCCGCGTGTAGAGTACGTGCGTGGTGCCGACCCAGGCGCTCGGAACGAGTCGCGTGCTTTGCTCACCCCAGGCCCACCGAGGACGGCGAGCAGCTCAAGTACCGCAAGAACGAGGCGCGGTGCGTGCTGATCATGACCGGCCTCGGCTCGCGGCTGCACATGTTCGCGCACCTGCGCCCGTGCGACGCCAAGGAGGCGTCGGGCCTGCTCACCGTGGCCGCCGCCGCGGTAAAAAGCACACCGAACACGTAGTTGTACTCGAACCGAGCTACACCCGAAGATCACTTCACGGACCGGAAACGGGCTGGGTTCCGTGGCTGATGCAATGGATTGCACCACACAGGCGCCGCCGCCGCCGCCGGGCGCCACGAGCGTCCGCCACCTAGACCCGCGGCGCGCGCCGCCGCCGCCGCCCTCGATCAAGCGCGCCGCGTTCGAGGTGTACCTGCGCAAGGAGCTGCGGCCGCGCGTGATCGCCATCTGTAATGGCGGCCTGGAGGGGCAGCAGCACCAGTCGATTTGCCTGTCGGTGGCCGAAACGCTCGGCTCGTTCCAGGCCATCGCCGGCGCGGGCATGGTCTCGCCCTTTTGCGAGCGCATCTGCTGGAGCTCGTGCCACGGCGAGAGCCACGCGGGCGGCAACGTGCGCAAAATAGTAATAGCTATTGCACCCACCGTTCATGCTCGCCCATCTCCCCCTTTCCTTCGCACAGGACGACGGCTTCACGAGTTGCCCGTCCGAGGGGTGTGCGCAGTCGTCGTGCCTCGATTTTTTGCTCGCCGAGTGCCCGCCGGCCGTGCATGGCCAGCTCCAGAACATGCACGACAAGGTAAAAACGCATTCTCAAACCCGCACACACGCACACACACGCACACACGCACGCGCAACACAGCAGCAGCCGTTCAGCCCGACTCGAACGCGTCGGGCGGAGGCGGGTCGACGACGGGGCCAACAATCGTGTGTCCACAAGCCCAAAGTTTTGCATTTTTTTCCACAGGCATGTTCACTTACGCCGCCGAGCCCGCCCGCGCCGCCCGCGCCGCCGCCGACCCCACAGCTGCCGTTGCCGCCGCCGCCGCCGCCGCCCGCGCCCTACTACCAGCTGCGCAGTCGAGACGCGGAGCTCGACTCGGACCCCGACTGCATCCCCGTCTCGTACCGCACGTGCGCCGGCCTCGTCGCCGACTACGCGCGCGAGCAGGGCACGGCCAACGTGCTGACCTTCTCGGTCCAGCCGTGCGAAGGCACGGACGTCGAGGTGGGCTGCTTCGTCGGCTGCAGCTACGGCAGCAAGCACGGCGGCCACTACCACGCCATCTTTCCCGACATGGCGGCCGAGTTCAACAGCTCCAACCCAAAGCGGTGTAAGTATTCCGATCAGCCGCTTTGCGCGTGCGCCAACAAGAACCCCGACGCGCTCATCTTCCCGCCGCCGCCGCCCTACGTCTTCGCCGAAACCTTCCACGGGTTTCCCGCGTACAAGGTGGGCGAGACCATGAGGGGCGGCACCGAGGTGCCGTTCACGCTCGAGACGGGCCAGGCGTCGGCGCTGGTGAAGCGGCTGGTCAACGCGCGCACGATCGACCTCTCGCTCCGACAGAGCCACCGCGGGGTGAGCTGCCCGGGCCGGGACGACGGCGAGCAGGCGTGCGCGCGCAGCTGCGCGGGGGAGCACCTCACCGAGCTGCGCGCGTTCACCGTCACGGGCGACTACAACGCGCCGCCACCCCCGGAGTCCCCGCCGCCGTACGTGGCGCCTTACTCGCCGCCGCCGCCGAAGACGCCCTTCAACGCGTGCTCGAACACCTGCCATCGGGCGCCGGCCGACGAAGCGGGCGACAACCGGTGCCACGACGGCGGAAAGGTACGACTCTCATTTAAAACTCTCTACACCTTATAGTACCGGCCACCCGGCCCCCAGTCCGCAGCATTCAGTGCAACCCATGCCGCAAGACGCACCGCTGTCACGCGCGCAGGGCTCCTTTCTTCCAAACTACTGCGTCTTTGGCACCGACTGCAAGCGCTGTGGCTTTCGCTCAAACACGCGCTACATGAATCCGATCGACGACGACTCGTGCATCCACAGTAACAACGGCGCGTGCGAAGATGGCGGTTACGGCAGCACGTTCATCACCGACTTGTACGCGCGGGACAAATATACGAGCCAGTGCGGCCTTGGCACGGACCAGTATGCAGTTTGCCATCGAACAATCCCCCTTTACACGCTCACCCACTCAAACACGCCGACACTGTGCGCAGTACCGATTGCGCCCACTACGGGTGGCGCCTGGTGGGACCAATCCTTCGGGGATCGTTCACGGGAATCACCAACTACACGCAGCCGTCACCGCCGCCGCCGCAGCCGCGCCAGCCGCCGCCGCCACCGCCGCCCCCAACGGCCTTCGACGGCAACCGGCAGACGTGCGTTGCCTGGTTTCTCCGCAGCGTGGCGCCGCCTTACACGTACACCTACGACTGCTCCGACATCGATGGGGTGGAGTGCGCGACGCCTGACGCGGCGAGCACGACGCGCGTGGCGTTGTGCTCCGACGGCGGCTTCTCGGCGCACCCGGTGCGCTGGGTCTCGTCGGCGTTCGACACGAGCCAGGGCGCGACGGTCTTTGGGTGCGACTACGGGGCTCAAATGAACTACTGCAACCCGCGCACGCGCGACCGGACCACCAACGACGACTGCGACGCGACGGGAAGGAACGAGGCAGGCGCGTGCCGCGACTCGTGCTGGGTGGACACCTCCGGCAACGTGCACAACACCGAGGAGGGCTACGACTCGAGCGCCACGGACGCGACGCTCGGCTCGGACAAGCAGTGCCACGACGGCGGCCCCGGCTCCGTCTCGGCCAAGTGCGGATACGGAACGCAGGCGCGATTGCATAATTAGTTAGAAAAACGCAACACGCGCACCTTACCGTAGATGACGCACGCAACGATGCTTACCACCTGGCTTCCACTCATCGACGTCGATGATTCTCCACTCTTCGCCCGGAATGTCTTGAGCTCACTCGTTTGCTAATTTCTGTTGCGCAGAGCACGCGTTGCGGCATCGGGCGCGCGATCGTCTACTACAGCCCGTACCAGAGCCACGGACGGCGCGGCCTCGGCCTCTTTGACAAGATCAAAGAAAGTTTCCAAGAAGAAGTCATCGACCCGATCGTGGATTTAGTCGAGGACGGCGTCAGCGCGACGACAGGGGCGATGGCCGACGCGCTCGAGTCCGCCGGGCTGGATGGCAAGCTGAGCGAGTCGCTGTCCTTCACCTCGAGCGAATTCGATCAGGAGTTCGACATCCCGCCGCCACCGCCGCCACCGGCGCCCATCACATACGACCCCGCCTACCAGACAGATGTCCAGTCGCCGCCGCCGCCGCCCAGTTCGCCTCATCCGTCGCCGCCACCGCCACCGCCCTCGCCGCCGCCGCCGCCGCGGCTGCAGTTTGACAACTGCATGTGCGAATGTCTCTTTTGAACCCACCAATTCATTTTCCTTTAGATGCCCACACGTTCCACCTTCTGCCCACTCAGGTGCAGCTGTTTCACAAGCGATTCAAACAGGTCACAAACGCATTCTCAAACCCACACACGCGCACGCACACGCGCACGCGCACGCGCACGCACACGCACACGCACACGCACACGCAGTGCAGCAACCGTTCAGCCAGAATCCGAATCGAACGCGTCGGGCGGCGGTGGGTCGACAAGCCCAAAGTTTTTTCTATACCTAACAGCAACGAGGGCACGGCGCAGGCGGGCTGGAGCGAGCTGGCGCTGCGCGCGCGTGCCACAAGCGTCGTACCGACCGCCGTGCTCTACGCCGCCCACACGATCCTCACGCGCGGGCGGAGCGTGCCCGGCCGGTCGCACATCTGGGTCAACGGCAAGGCCGAGGGCGTGCTGCGGTACGTCGACTCGCCGGCGCACCAGCCGCACACGGCGCACCTGGTCTCCGGACGCGCGCAGCCCGACGCGGACGTCGCGGGGCTGCTGCTCAGCTCCAACCCGCTCCCGGCGTTTATGGGCCACGTGCCATACTGGTGGCCATCCGCCGACACCCCGGGCTACGACCGGTTGCCCAACTCGATCGCGGGCCCGGAGGCGATCGCCTACTGGCGCGACGTGTGCGGCGCGCTCTGCAACCGGCGTCACGACGACGACACCGAGATGATCGAAGTCGACCTTCGACCCGGCCTGTTCGAGGGCGACAACACGAACAACAACCCGTCGTCGTGCAAATGCTACCAGTACGCAGACCTGGCAAACACGGCGCGCGACGCGGGGTACGGCGCCTCGCACGAGGCGCCCAACGACATCGCGTTAGCCAACTTTCTGCGCACGTCCAAGCTCGTCAACAACTACATGGGCACCGGAGCGCACGACGCGGGCGTGCTCTATCGCCAGTACGTAAACATCTACGCGACTCATCGCCAATCCTGGGACTCCTACTTCGACGAGGGGTCGCAGTCGAGCATCTTCTACAAGCTGGCGCTCGAGCCGGGATACTTTGTGGACATGGACGCGATCGTGGGCCACGCGAACACGTTTGTCGACATGACAAACGTGGGGGATCTGAACTCGTGTCTTCGAGAGTGCAGCAAGATCGAGCACCGGCTGGAGCGCCAGTTCATGAAGACGGTGGTCTTCGAGCACCACAACCTGGTGAGGGACCGTCGCTGCATGTGCGCAACGGAGGATTGGCTAGACGTTCCAAACGACATTCACCTCGTGCACGACCCGGCCATCCGCAACCGGCTCGTCTACCGCGTCAAATACTGCCCCGGCGTCGCGGGCGGAAGCGAGCGCTCGGTGGTCTACTACAAGGGCAGCACCCACGCCGGGGGCGCGAGAACGTGCTACGGCATGCCTGTGGGCGCGGGCATGGTGCTCGACGAGGGCTCGATCTTCCTCAGTCGGGATGCGTCGGACGACACGCGTCCGATCGACCTCCAGTGCCGCGCCGCGTGCGACAACAACACAAACTGCGCCATCGCGCACTCGATGGTGCGCGTGCAAGATCCCAAACCAAACCACCCCTTTGCACGCCTCACGCGCCACGTCCCTTTGCGTCTTGGCAGATCGAGACGTACTCGCTCCACAACCTGGTATGCGCACTGGGGTCGCGGGTTAGGGCTGGCCTTGGCCAAATCTTTCGGCCTAGCCCTTTACCCTTGCCCTCACCGTAATCACACCAGGCGCACAACCTGCCTCCTCCCCCGGATCCACCGCGGCCGCCTCGGCCTCCGCCGCCCAACGTGCCGCCTTTGCCCCCCATGCCTCCTAACTTCCCACCCGACGGCAAGCGCGGGCTACGAACGTGGAGCCCTGAGCATTACGGCGCACGGCCCGAAGGCACCGACGAAGGATCCGACGCGCTCTTCCACATCTACTGCGGGTTTGGCACCGCCTGCGACGGGTTTCGCGCGTCGTTTCACTCGGCGTTAAACCAGCAGGCCGTCCTCAACACCGCGCGCAAGATGGTCGTGCAAGGGACGTACCTCGACAGCGTGTGCCCCTACGAGTGCACGCGAAAGATCACGCGGCACACAACGCTCGCCAGCAACGAGGCCAACCTCTTCGGAGCGCGCGGTTTGGACGGCGAACTGCTCAATTATCCCGGATTTGCGGATTCTCGGCAGGGGTTCTCGCGCTTCCCGTTTGGACTCGGCATCGGAGTGCCGGTGCACGCGCTGCACATGGCCAACAACGTGACGCTCGACGAGTGCGACGAAATCGTGCGGCGGCACCAGCTGATCGCACCGCACGGGCTGTGGATGATCAACAAGGACCTGCAGAACGAGCCCGGCCTCGCCGCCGCCGAGCGCATCGGCGACTGCGGCCTCTTCCTCGCCGCGCGCTCGACCACCGACTCGAAGCTGTGGCGCGCCTTCTACGAGTACTCGCGCTTCGTGATGCGCCTCGGCCACTTCGACGCGTGGCTCGACACGGACATACGCGCCGCCGCGGTGCACTCCTCCCCCGAGGGAGAGTGCAGCGGCAGCACCTCCAAGGTGTGCCTGTGGTGGTCGGAATTCGACCTCGACCAGCAAGAATTCAGCTGCCGACCAAACCAAGAGGCGAGCAACGTGGTCACGCCCGCCCAGCTGCTGCTCGCGCTGGAGCTGGGCAACGTCGCGTACCCACCGCCCAATCCCCCGCCTCCGGAGCCGCCCTCCACGCCGCCGCCACCGTTTCCACCCCCGGGCACGCTTCGCTGTGAGCTATCGGCCATCGCCACCACGCAGGGACGCAAGGTGCCCGCGCACACCTCGGCCGCGGGCAGCGACGCCGCCGCCGCCGCGGGCGAGATGTTTGAGCTCGTTGACCAAAAGTGCTGGCGGTGGGACCCGGGCAACAACTGGCCGCCGTTTGTGGCGCACCGCGACGTCTACGCCGAAAACGACCGCTGTGGCGGCGTGGCCTCGCGCGACATCCAGTGGGGCGGCGGTTTCTCGCAGTCGCTCATGCCCCGGGACGCGCACGACCCGGCGGAGCAGAACAACAACGACTGCCCGCTGTACGACATGAACGCGCGCATCGACGAGGCCGACCACATCGACCCGCACAATCTGCTGTACACGCTCAAGGAGGGCAGCCACTGCTTCGACCAGACGGGCATCAAGCGCACCAACCAGCGCCTGTGCGACCTGGGCACCAACATGAACAGCTGCGGCGTGCACGAGAGCCTCGTCGTCTTCGGGTTTGTCTCCAACTACGAGATCAAGCCCCCCGCGTCGGACGATCCCGTTGGTAACCTTCACGCCGACAGCTACTGCATCAACCGCAACACCGGCCGTGTGATTCGCTGGACAACCACGGCGGCGAACAAAAAATGCAACGACGGTGGGCCGGGTTCCGTCGCACCGCCGGACTACAATGACGAGCTCGGTACCAACTACTGCTACTACGGCACGCACTCGAGCTGTGGCCGACGCCGATTCGCCTTCCTGCAGGAGGACGCCGGCCCCGACATCCCCGACGACTCGTGCGCAGACACGATCAACACCTCGCCGCGGTTCGGCGCGAACAACGGGAGATGTACGCACTTGCAAGAACCCAAACCCTTTGCGTGCGAACCTTGTGCGCAGCAGCCTCTCCCCGTTTTGCGCAGGCGAGGACGGGCTCATGTGGAGCTACTACGCGCCCGGCGCCAACCCGTGCAAGCCGAACACGGATGTGCGCCACGAACTCGAACCACTTTTGATACGTCTACACCACCCGACCCAGCAACAACGCCACCGAAGCCCGGGAACGTTGCACTTTCCACCTTTCAGGTCTCCGACTGCGGCTGGCGCATGCCGAAGCGCACGACGCGCATCGGAGTGGCGCGCTCGGACACGTGCGACACCACGTGCGAGGCCACTGGCGACTGCGGGACCGGGTGCGACGACTACACCGACGAGATCGCGCTGCGCAACGCGCCGGACGGCTACGATGTCGGCGACGACCTCAAGATGGCAACGTGCGGTCGCGGCACGCAAGCGCGGCGTTGCCAGCTGAAGGCGACTGAGAATGTGCAAAACGAGTGGTCGAAGCAGGTGGACGCGTACAATACGCTGCGCGACTCTGGGCCGATACATCCGCAGTTTAGCACGCCACTGAGCGGTCCGGGCGGCAGCGCGTACAACAACCATCGGTACCACGAGCGCACGATCTACGTGCAGGCCGCGACCATCGGCCAAACGACGTGCACGACGCCCGACAACGTGCTCGTGTCCCACCCGATCTGGGACTTTGAATCTTGGACTTTGAATTCCGAAAACGAAATGCCGAACACCGAGGACCAGTGGTTCAAATTTCTCAACACGAACGACGTTGCGTCGCACGTGTGCTCCGACGGCGGCGAGGGGTCGGTGCGCGTGCCGCTGAGTGTGCCTGCCCAGAGCTTTTTCGGGGACAGCAGTTACCACGCGCCAGGCGCGCTCTACCACTACGACTACATCTGTGCGTACGGGTCGCAGCCGAACGTGTGCCCGCCGCGCGACCTGTCGTTCTTCCAGGAGACGCGCGACGAGCTCGAGCAGCCGTCGGGGCCCGCGTTCTCCGACTGCCACAACCCGAACGTGGCCGATTTCGAGTGCGCAAACGCCCAATTCGAACTCAACCCAGCCCTTAATTCGACTTGGAACTGCCCTTGATCTGCAGGTGCTGCCGCGCCGAGCACGCCTTCCACATCCGCGGCGGCAGCGGCAAAGTGGGCAAGAATGCACTCGGTGAGGAGGACTACTGCGCGTACCCGTCCGAGATGCGGTCGGCGCGCACGTACACCCACGCGGATCTCAGCGAACACTGGGTGGATTACCTCAACCATGAGATCACCGCGACGCCGCCGTTGACCGCGGCCACTGCGTGGACCGGCGCCGTGTGGAACCAGCTCGGCCAAGACCTCGACGGCGAGGCGGCGGACGATCAATCGGGCGAGGTGGTGGCGCTGAGCGCCGACGGCTTGGTCGTGGCGATCGGGGCGTATAGAAACGACCCCAACGGCCGCTTGAACGCGGGCCACGTGCGCGTCTACGCGTGGGACGGCGCCACCGACGCGTGGGCGCCGCGCGGCGCCGACCTCGACGGCGAGGTGGCGGGCGACTACGTCGGCTACGCGGTGGCGCTGAGCGCCGACGGCGTGATCCTCGCGGTGGCGGCGAGGACGAGCGACTTCCCCGGCAAGGCCAACGCGGGCCACGTGCGCGTCTACGCGTGGGACGGCGGTGCGTACGTGCCGCGCGGCCAGGACCTGGAGGGCGAGAAGGCCGGCGACTACGCCAGCGCGGTGGCGCTCAGCGCCGACGGCACGGTCGTCGCGGTCGGGGCGTACCTGAACGACGGCGGAGGGACCAGCTCCGGCCACGTGCGCGTGCACGCGTACGACGCAACCACCGACCGGTGGGACCAGCGCGGGATGGACATCGACGGAGAGCACGCTGACGACTACTCCGGAGACAGGAATGTCGCTCTGAGCGCCGACGGCTTGGTCGTCGCGGTGGGGTCGTCGGACAACGACGGCGACGACCACCCGACCAACACCAACCGGGGCCACGCGCGCGTCTTTGCGTGGACCGGCCAGGCGTGGGACCAGCGTGGCCAAGACCTCGACGGCGAGGCGCATTACGATTTATCGGGCAGTGATGTGGCGCTGAGCGCCGACGGCTTGGTCGTCGCGGTGGGGGCGAAATACAACGACGGCGACGACCACCCGACCAACAGCAACCGGGGCCACGTGCGCGTCTTTGCGTACGACGCCAGCGCCGACCATTGGGGCCAGCGCGGTGCCGACATCGACGGCCAGGCGAGGAGTGACAATGATGGCTCGTCCGTGGCGCTGAGCGCCGACGGCGTGATCGTCGTGATCGGAGGGGATATGGCCTCCCCGAGCGGGAAGGCCCGCGCGGGCCACGCGCGCGTGCACGTGTGGGACGGCGCCGCGTGGCAGGCGGTGGGCGACGCCCTCGAGGGCGAGGACGTGGGCGACTACAGCGGCGGTGCTGTGGCGATGAGCGCCGACGGCGCGACCATCGCGGTCGGGGCGCGCAAGAATCACGGCAACAACGGGGCCCTATCCGACTCGGGCCACGTGCGCGTCTACTACCACCCGCCGTCGCCACAGTCTGGGCCGACGGTGTATGACTGCAAGGCCATGTGCGTGGCCGCGGCGGACTGCAATACCATAGTGCACAAGCCCGCGCCCCCGAGCTACTGTTTGCTTTACAACTCGGCCTTGCCTTTCGACGCAAACTTGTTGACGCCGGTAGAGGTTCTTTACGACGACGTCAAGAACACGTACGTCCTTCCAGCCGCCACCTTTACGAACTGGGCGATCTTATGTCCCACGGCAGACCACTGGGCGCTGCCCAACAGTGCGAACACCGGCGACAGCGAGGTTGTCGCCTCGCACCAGGCCTGCGCCGCGCTGTGCAGCGCCTTCTCTGGGCCCGGCGAGCGCACGGTCGACGGCACCACGAACGTGCCGGTCGAGCCGCCACAGTGGAGCGGCGCCGTGGTCGATTGCGACGCGTACTGGTTCCAGGCGGACGCGGACGCGGCCGACGGCAGCGGCACGTGCAAATTGTACGCGGCGTACCCCGATGAAGGCACTTTGCAGCCGGGATACACGAAAAGCTGCGGCGACTATGCGAACGGGGTGCCAGTTGCGACCGGCAACTGGTACACGCGCGACCACCCGCTTCTGCTTGCCGGCTCGCCGTGCCCGTTGCACTGGACAAGCTACCACAGCACGCCGACGGGGTGCGAGGCGTACTGTGCCATCGCCTTCCAGCGCGAGGGCAGCGACGGCACGTGCATGCCCGGCAAGCCCGAGTGCGCCAACTGGCTCGACGACGTCGCCTTTCCGACGGAGTTTGTCACGGTGAACACGTGGTGCATCTGCGGCGCCAAGCTCGAGCAGGAGATCGCGCCCGGTCGGTACGTCAACCGCGGCACGATCATCGAGAACTACCAGACGGCCGAGGAGCGCTTCGCCGAGGAGCAAGCCCTCTCCGCGGCCGAGGGCACGTCGATCACCAGGGAAGCGCTCTTGTACGATCGTCGGCTGCGGGAGCAGAACAAGAACAACGTCACGCAGACGGTGCAGGCGCACGCGCGCGAGGCGCGCGCGCGCTTGCTCGGCAGCTCGTGGAAGTGGGCAGATGCGACCCGACCGTCCATCTCGGCGCACCACGGCAACCACTTCGACGTGGACAGCGCGTGCTTCAACGAGATCACGAGCTTCGTCACGGACTTCATCCCAGCCGACGTGCCATGCGGCTCCTACATGACCATGGAGACGCCGCCCATCGACTTGCTAACCGCCGGCTACGACCCGGCGAACCCCACCAACGCGTTGCAGTGTGGCGACGACGAAGCGACGCCGGGCCAGTGCTGCATCGCGCACCGGGGCTCCAGCGAGATGAGCCGCGTGTGGCTGCAAGGCAAGGACGTGGCAAAGTACTCCGTGTCCAGCGCGTTCGATGGTCCGACCATCGTGGGCACGGCCGTGCATACCTCGCAGGTGGCCGCCGTCGGCAACTTTGTGCGCCGCTTTGCAAACTTCAAACCTTAGCACACGCCCAACTTCCTAGTACACGCATACGTACACGCGCATGCGCTCTACTCGCCGCTTTCAAACAAGCGCTTGGTTAGTGGAAGCCCAGCGCTCCTCAACTTTTATTGCAGGACAACGACGAATATCCAGACATTCTCATCGGCAACCGGCTCTACGTCAATCGCGGCTGGTCGCGGTGCGAAAACGAGGCCCTCCCGGGCATCGCCATCGAGAACCACCTCGTGTTCGAAGACTGCCCGGTCGGCGATTACCTGGTCAACATTGCCGCAGCCAGCAGCGCGACCGGCGCGACCGGCGCGTGCCCCACCGCGCCGAAGATCGTGGGCGCGGACACGACGCAGTACAGGGACCTCTCGCGATGGTACTACTGCCCGACCCGCCCCGGCTACCGGTACGTGTGGACGCAGTGCTGGACGCTGAGCATCTTCGACAACCCGTCGGAGGCCGAGCCGCTGGTGAACGCGATCAACGACCCGGGGCTGTGCCCCGTCAACTCGCGGATGCGGTGCGTGTACAAAAACCCGGCACACGAGTGGACGGGCTGCGGCGACGCCACGAGCAACGGCGACGAGTGCGTGAACCGCGAGGACACGCGCGTCAGCGCCAACTCGTGCGTTGCGCAGATGGACCTTTTGGACGTGCCCAAGGACCAGAGCATGAAATTCAACTACGCCAACGGCGTGCAGGTCGGGCCGCGCGAGTTTGCGCAGGTGTACGCGGGCGACATCAACGGGCAGGCGCCCGACGACATCGTGGCCGTCTACGAGGACGGCTCGGTCGAGATTTTCCTCACGGTGTACCACCCGTCCAGCCCGTTCCTGTCCAGGACGGGTGGCATCGGCTTTCACAGCATGGGCATCGTGCTGCCCGGCGGCACCGCCAAGGTCACAACCGTAAACTTCATCGGCACGCTGCACGGCTACGGCACGAGCTGCCGCGGCAAGAACTTTGGATGCACCTCGCCCGAACGCGCCGTCTTCATCGGCACCGAAGATACGGACGACTTCATCTTTGTGAGCCCCAAGGTGCTAAACCAAAGGTCGTCGACCTACACCGACTTGCTTGGCAATTCGCACAACGCCTTTGGCGCCACGCACTCCATGGAGTTCACCGTGCAGTTCACGCCGTTGGCGAACACGCGGCACCGCACGCTCTCGTCGGCGCGCTTCTTCACCGACACGCAAAACCGGTTCCAGGCGCTGGTCATCGGCACCGGGAGCGACAGCCCGAACGCGCTTGCGTACCTCGGATTCCCGGGCTTCGTGGAGCGCGAGCTCTCTGGAACCAACGATCGCGGCGTCGAGAGCGTGGCGGTCACGGCGATCGCCCCATCGACGGAGACGCGCCTCTTTTGCTTTGCCAATCGCGCCGACCAGAACCACTGCGAGCTCATGACCATCGACCGCGACCTCTTCCGCGACCACAAGGTCGTCGGCTACGCGCAGGCCGTGGAGGTGGCCACGTCCACGGGCGCCGACGCCGACGGCTTGCCGCCGCCCTCGCGCCGACGGCTGCAAGCGACCGAGGCGGCGCAGTTCTACACGCGCCACCAGGGGATATTCTGCGATCCCCGGCCCACCAACGAAATAATCAGCCTGCCACCCTACGTTCAGAACGGCGCGACCGTGGAGGAGTGCGCGGCCTTATGTCTGGCGCACGCCGAGAACTGCAACGCCTTTAACCGCAACGACGAAAAAGGTGCTTGCCAATACCGTCGATTGGGTCCCACCGTCCTCAACAACGTGAATGGCGAGTGCGAAGCAGGGATTGCAGACCACGGCGTTTACGTTTACAGCGGCCCGGAGCCGCCGCCGCCGCCCTCACCGCAGCCCGCGACGCCGCCTCCGCCTCCAAGCGAGTGGATCCGTTGCGGCTTATTCCAGCAGACCTGGGATACCACCACTCTGTATAGTCCAACAACGCCGCTGTATGCGGACTGCGACACGGGCGCGGTGTTTGCCGAAGCGGTTAAGCTATTGGACCGGGGTTCCTACCCCGGAACCGAGCTTGCCGAGCTGCTTGTCTTTGGCACCGACGCCCTCAAGAAAAACGAAGTGGTCGCAAGCACCGCCGCCGACTGGAAGAGCTGCAAGCTCTACGCGCCTGACGACGCGGAGGCCGCGGGGGGAGGCGATTTTTCCAACTGCTGCAACGGGATCCTCACCGACGAGTGCAGCAAGTTAGGCGGTGATATTCTCAACCATTACATCCTGGGAGACCTCAAAAGGCCCACCATGATCCAAAAAATCGGCATCGTTCCGAGCGACCGCAAGCCGGGGTTTGCTGAGCATTTTGAGCTCTACTACCGCAAGGCGCCCAATCAGCCACCCCTAAACTCGCCACCACCCCCTCCGCCCCCACCGCCCAAGGGGTGCACGTTCGTCAGCACGGTTCTGGATGTGAGCGACAAAGTGCCGTTCGCCTTCTCCTCCGTGCTTGCGCCGACGCCGCTTGTCGCGTACGCCTTTCCCAACGACAACGCGCACCCTCGCCCGCCCATCTCGACCGTCGCGGAGTGCGAGCAGAAATGCAACATGGTCAGCGGCTGCCTGTACGCGCTGTTCCTCGAAGGCGACTGCGGCCTGCGTGAACCGCCGGGGACGGGCAGCGCGTCATTGGAACACAAAGCGCATTTCCAGTGCTGGCTCTTTGCGGAGAAAGACTCGCGGCCCATTGAGGAGCGCGACGCCGTCGAAGGCGTGAACGCGGACGCCTCGTACCTGTGCAAGCCGGGCGACATGCCTATCTACACGTATGCGACGGCGCTGGTGCGCAACTGCGACGGCGAGGCCGTCGGCGATGGCCTGCTCGCGGGCATTGGGCAACGCTTCTACTTTGGCGACGCCAACTCCGACGCGACCGACGTGCGCCTCGCTCATCTGGACGGGGACGACTACCCCGAGGTGCTCGTTGCCAGCGGGCGCGACCACCTGCGGGTGTACCGCGGCACGCGGGCATCGACCGACACGGGCGACTTCTCGAGCACCGTGCCCGAGACGGTGCGCGCGAGCTCGCTGCAAGACTTTGCGTCGCCCCGGCCGCCGCCGCCGCCGCCGCCGCCGCCCCAAGCTCA
>CERI01104853.1_pt1 | contig 18515 bp, 2 predicted proteins | sample 350261 | NCBI WGS metagenome assembly CERI01 (sample SAMEA2620979, study PRJEB7988) | marine metagenome | isolation source: saline water (ENVO:00002010), including
GCTCAACCTCAATATTATCATTCTTCTCATTGATCTCATTCTTGTTAGAACTCTCATTCTTCTTATGACTCTCATTCCCCTGATGACTCTTATTGCCAAAAGACTCATTATCGCCATCACTAGAATCCTTGAAAAACCACGGCTCCCCGAAACTCGCTCGGGATACCGGGCATGCTTTCAGACACACCCGAGAGGGGTGTACCAATACACTAGACACATAAGGGGGAGGGGGCACAAAGGAAGTCACACGCGCCGAAAAACCAGACGCGAAAAGCACCAATTTGAGAAAGAGAAAAAGAAAAAGGGAAAGGAAATAGATATGGCGCAGCATGTTGGGGTTGACAGCGATAGGATTCCGTTTTTTGAGGTGTTTAATGTAAAAAAAACATTGAAGTTGTTTGATGCGTTTGCATTCAATTTTAAATGTATTATTCCCATGCGTTATCTTTAGGGCAACCGAATCGATCGTAACCCCAATTGGTATTCCATTCAGTTGTTACGCGTGAAAGGCCTTCTGGCGTCCATGTAACGTTATTAAAACGGTGTGGTTTCTTTTCTTGTTCTGACCCTGACGTCGATTGTTGCAATTCCTCTTCATGTTTGGACTTCTTAAAGTCTGCTTGCCAAAAACGATCGTTGGGATCAAAGTTTCCCCAGAAATAAGAAAATGGAGGCATTCCAGATTCAAGAATCTTTTTTCGTAGATTTTGAAGCGCTTTATTGTCTTTTTCTTGGTAGGGATTCCATGTCCACTGGTAGGCGTGATCGGCAGTAAATTGTTTGTAAATTTCGTCGGTAAGACATTTTGTGACGATATCGTTGATACGATCTGAGCTCAAACGATTGTTATACTGATTATCAAGGTTTTCTCGTAATTGTCGAACGAGTGAAGAGGCTTTCGGGTCTGGACGCATTTTCCAAAGCTGTTCTTCTTGTAATTTTTGATCACGTGAAGAGGCCTTCGGGTCTGGACGCATTTTCATTTGCTCTTGAAAATAACTTTCGTCAACAGCACTAAGAGACAACCTGATGTTAAGTTCTCGAGCGTCTTTGTACACCATTTGAATATAAGTTTCGATTTCGGAATGCAGCTTATCAATTTCGAGAGATTCATTACGATGATTGATAATTTTAATTTTTAGATCTTCTTCAAGTTCATCCCAGAGCGACTTATTGGAAGCAGCTGTGCAATGTTGGCATTCCCACATTTTGGTTATGACATTAATCAAATCACAAGTCCTTTATATATTTCAAAGTTAAAATTCACCCACAATTTCCGCATACTTCTCCCTCCGTGCCTTGTCCCTCTCCATTGTCCTTTTATTTCCCTTGTTCATTTTCTTTTCGTGCTTAGCAAGGGGAAATTTATGTTTGATTTTGATGTTATCGTGTGCTGCGGACTCAAGTCTCACGTATTGATCCGAGAGAGTGTTGGCTGCTGTTTTGAGGGAGGCCTGTGCTATTTTTTCGATGGCGCTCAATGTCACCGAGGCATGATTAGTCATGGTGAAAACCCCCATTTTTTGCTTATATACAAGGACCCTGGTGCAAAAAAAAGTCTGTTTATATGTTGATATATAGCATCGAAAGTGCGAGAGTAAATGTGGCTGTTAATTGCAGCCGGCCTGCTTCAAGGTCTGCTATTTTTGGAGCGAATCCTCTTTCGGCTTTTGTTACCGTTGGTGGTGACCTTCTTTGTGAAGGATCAGCGTTCCAGTGTCAAGCAGTTTGCTGACAACTCTGTAGTGAGTTCTGTGTGGGCCACGGTAATATATTATGCTGGTATTCCTCTCAACTTTACACTCAGTGTTGTTTCAGCCCTCTGGCAAAATGCTGTGCTCTTTGCGTTCCTGCTCTTCCTGGCTGGCATCCTTCTGATTATATCTGACAACTTTCAGCGGGTCATGATTATTGTGATTGATACGTACAACAGTGGAGTCGGACAGACTTTGGACCTTCTCTTTTCACTGATTGAAATCCAAGAGTTCTTTATCCGCTTATTGCTCCCATGGTACAATGCAGCAGTGTGGTTCAGTACTCAATTTATTTTTCAAGTGTTGATTCCCCTCTTCAGCATGCAAAATGTTATTGACAAACTCCCCGAGTTCTTCTCCAATCTTTCTCTTTCCATTTCCGCGCTTGTGCTATCCTTTCATACGTATCTGTCCAACTTCCTCTACTGTGCCACTGGTGCCGGGAAAGCAGGCTCAAGTGCGTATGGATTTTCTCCTGGAAACTACACTCAAAATGTGCCCTTCACTGCAGACGACTTGCAATGTGCTGTGAATCAAGCATACTACACGCTTGATCTCATGACTCCCGGGTCGTACATGCAGCAGGTTACTCTCAATTTACAAGAGCTGGTGTATCAGACCTGCTCTCCTGCTGGCTTTTTGATTGAACTGTTTCTGTATCCCCTGACCGACTTTAACTTGTACAAATCTCTGCACTGTGCGATTAACTTTCTTTCCTTTACCTTTCTTGCAATGCCGATGATGACGTACAAGCGTTGTAAATACGCCGAGGAGAATGATGATTACTTCACCTCCGAGGAGATTGCTGTTATGTGCACACCTGATTGGAAGCCATGGATTTCTGTGATTGTAGAGGGGCAGCGATCGTTAGGCAAGCTGTTTGACAACTGGCTGGACGTCTCCCTGGCCATGGTTGAGCGAGTGCAAGGGATCAATCAAAACATTTGTAAAGACACGCAGAGTATAAACTTGGTGATTCAATCCGCCAGCGAAACGCTTTTATCCCCCGTTTCTCTTCTCAGGTACGTCATGCTCACGGAATCGATGTACGCTGTGACAGATGGTGTGTCCACTATGTATCACACAATGACTGATCGCACAGTCTCGGAACTCGCAATCGGAAATTGGCCGTTTACCATCAATACAGATCTCGGAATCGCAGCCGTCAAGGTTGCCGAGGTTGGAGACTCGGATATGCAGGCGGACGAGCGCACGGGCATGCTTGGATGTCAGTGCATTGATGAGCCCATTGTGGGCATGGAAGGCTCTGGGCAAACGCGTATACGTATCCTATGTGCCAGTGTGCCCTATTTTGTCTTTGATGACAACGAAACAGCGTACAACACGACAACCGTGCAGGAGATTGCTTTTGTCAACGATCATGTTCGAACCCTCATGACCTGTCAAGACACCATGATTCGGGTACACACTTTGCGATTCTCTCGTCGTAGGGTAGCTGATGGTTTCAAGGGTACGGGTCCAATGAATGATTTGTTTGACACAATGCACATGTATGGAAACGTCCAACCACAAAGTTTTTCCGCGGACGCAGCAATCTATATTCAGCCTCGATGCAGTGATGACACACTCTCAGCCTGCTCTGGCGGACCAGATACCTGCTTTCCATTCTGTCTTGGATTACACCTCTCAGGCCAATCTGAGGCTAACATTACCGCATTCAATGCACGGAGGTGGGATGAGTACGTTACTGTCACTCAAACTGATTGTGTGGGTGGATTCACTGACTACACCACCGCATGTGAACCCAAGGGCTTTGCCCACAATCTCTTGAACTATGGTGAATTCTCTATCTTTGACAAACCCGTGTGTGACATTCGCGAATGCATTCAAGATGACAGGAGCACGACCTTGATTGAACTCGCACAACTGAATTCGTCGGATCCCGGTTTAGAGAATAAGACCAGCCCTGGATACTCAGGTTGGGTCAGATTGGACGACCAGCCCTTTGCAGTGGCAGGTGATGTGATGCTGCGAATTGTGGACAAGAAACTTAGGATCACACGTCTCTATGACACAAACAATGGACAGTATACGCTTCAGCACGAAAGGTTGAACCTTCTGCATGAGGAAAGCGTGGATGTTTTGGACGAAACAGCTGATTGTGAAATCAAAAACGATGACACCTGTTTCAACGATGCTATACAGAACAACCAAATCGTGCTCCCTCCCACATACGTTTCCAAGAAAGAATTCACCTACGTGCATGCTGTGGCCTCGGAATGGGCTGTGCACTGGGCCATCAATCCCGAAGACGATGTGTACGAGAGTAAGATCAATCGATGTCAGGGAAGAAACATGGATGATATCTCGAATCCTTCCTCGTATCTTAAACCTCGTGTGTGGACTGTAAAGAGCATGCGCATTACAAATCTCGATAAAAACACTGAGTCCGAGAAAAATGATGTTTCTTTCATGGTGATTCCCGGTTGGGTTGATGAGAATACTGAGTGCCATGCGATGGCCAATCTGCGTATCACGGCTCTGGAGTATGTAAATGAGGAAAACTTATTAGTTACTGTGCTCAAGACGACGTTGACAAATTACAATCTAGATACCCACAGGGGATATGATCCCGACCAAGTCATATATGATCATTACTTTCTTCATCCCACCAGAAACGACTGCTATGATGACATAAACTCAGATGTAGGTATATTCTCCTGCTTTCGGCACATATCTGACGGGATGTTCAATACCACCTTTCTTGCGACAACAACGCAGCTGTTTGGGACTTTTTGCCCTGCCATGCGGCGCATGCCCCAGCTGGGCTCTGCCGTGGCTGAACTCTTCATCACGGTCAGCCACATGGTCAAGCTTGCACTTGATATTGCGTCCATCATGCCTGTAGTTCACATCGATACCATTTTTGACCAAACTCGGACCAGGCCCACGTTCCATAGCAGCCTTAACGGCGAATTCTTCAACATCAATGCGATGTTGATGAGCTATCAACGATCAGCAATGCATATTGCCAACACCCTGCCACGGCTGGGAAAGTTTATGGAGTCGGGGAATGATAATGTGTATGAGTTTCTACAGCCCCGTCTCATTGGGACTGCCAAGGTGCTGCAGCACTTTTCGGGAACTGTACCCCTCACAGGCTATTTTCTTTCACAGCTCAAAGGCGTAAACAATATCCCCATCAAGGAAAGCATGGCTCAGGCGTACTCTGCGCTTCGAACAACTCGTGCCAGCGTTATTATCGAAAAGGTTAAAACTTCCGTGCAGAGCATGGTCAACAGTTTGCGCGTCAATGTGAAATTCGTGCACGAATTAATCAAACAGGGTCTTATGGTATCTGCGCGAAAGGCAGTCAAGAAATATTCAGGTCGGATGGCAAAGAGTGCAAAGACGGCATCAAAAGGTGCAATCACTGCCGCAGCAATCTCAGCAACTTCCCTGATCTCAACGGTCATGTTTGAAAGTCAGAGGGACATCAAAAGATATCTCACCGATGCCATGCGCGTGCAGTGCCACGGTCTCGGTGAAATACTCGGCCGAAATGCGTATGGGAATTCCCTTCGCGAAATATGTCTCACGATGCCAGAAGCCCTAGATGGAATCCTGAAAGTGTTTTTGATTATGACTATAGACTACCCTCTGATGGATTGTGTCTGCAAGGAAACAAGGGAAAACAAGCCAACAGAAGTGATTGTAAATGACTGCATGCAACAAATGTACCCTCTGCTTAGCCGCGTCTTTATGCTCGAGTATCTGTCATCATCCGTTACTGCTTCTGGTGAGAACAAATGCTTCGTGTACATGGATCAGGCTAACTCTCGTCTCCTGACTGCGTTTGATCCCTTGCAAAACAGAATGTATAAGGCTGGAGCAGTTCTTGCAACGGCACTGGACAGCTTGTTGGCCTTTGTGCCGGGCTATGACGCAGGCCAGTGTTTTGACTATGACATCTCCCCGTATGTAATGGCAATCGTACCAGAGCCCGTGGACTACTTTATGGGCTGCATGCACACATTCGATTGCAGGTCCAAGTGTACTGATGAGATTCGCAGCTTTGAAGAAGCTCTTGCAGCGGCAGATTCGCCACCCATGTTCAGTGACGAGCTTACCTTCATGGTTGACAGTAGATTTTTCTCTGATGCGGACGTAGAGGAGGGCCGGGACCAACTTCCCTTCCCTGTGTACGGAATGCAAGAATTAAGCATGCCGGCATGTCAAGATCTCTGCCAGCAAAACAACATTCGATGCATCGTATTGATGGGCTTAGAAGGTGTGAACGTAACGTCAGCATACTACTGTCTTCCGAAAAACTATATGGAGAGTGTGTACCGGCAATACCCTTCCTTCCTACAAACATATTCCTACTTCAACGAGTGGGGGCCCAACGACAAGATTGTCAGCATATTTTCTCTCACAACAGACAATGTGGTGAGAGACCGTTTGGAGGTTTTATTGATCTCCGTATTGGATACAGAATCAGAGCTCTACTCTATGTGGCTCTACAGTGATACAGGGGAGAGGTATAAGATTCTACAAACCACAGAGTTTGAGGCAGATCGGGTTCAAAATGCAATCAAAGACGTTACGAATGATTTATTCTCCTTTCAGACAATTTCTAATATGCGAGTGGTACCTTCGAGAGATAGGAGCAGTGCTGAAGTGTATTGGGTGGGAATTCACGAAACCATGAACATTGTTTTTGATGACGGCGACGAACAATCGTACGAGGAAGAACAAACGTACTGCATGAAAAAGACTATTCAACTAAACCGTGGAGACGATTCCGATTTTGGACATGCTATAGAAACTACAGATTGTTTCAATCAAATGAAAAACTTGGTCGATGATTCCTTCAAAATCATTGACTTATATTCTTCAAACGAGCAAAGGTACCAAGTCTGGCTTCCCCTTGAAAGTTTCTCAAAAACCCAGATTATATTCTGCAATATGACTCGGAAGGACACCTGCAGTGCCGAAGAAGGTGAGAAGTTTGATATGCAGTCAAGCATTCATGACTTTGTCAAGGTAGTAGGCTTGGACGCAACGGTCCCCGTAATCACGACACAGGAAAATGTTGCCCTCATCAACCGAAAGTTTATCACAGATACCTCCGACGCAGCCTATTTCAAGGATGGACCTACCATCAAGCTCAACTTTCTGCTGATTGGCAGTCTGTCCAACACAAGATCGTGGATTCACAACGTGAAGCTTGAACTCGATACCTCCACCAATAAATACATAGCAGATGTCAAGGCTTCGGAGGAGGTGGAGCAAACCATGACCATCGAAACAGAGTGCTCCATTGATAGTTGCGTGGGGTGTCAAACCAAGGACCGAAATTCAAAGTACACAGACATCCAGATGAAGTGTTATGCAGCGGCAGAGTGCGCAGTTTCTCGATGCGTTGGGACGCTGGTCAATATGAGGAAGCCTCTGTGTAATATTGGAAAAATGACTTTAACCATGCCTTTTGACATATCACGCATCATATTCGGCTTTGTATGGAAATCAATTGCTGGCAAAATCATTGCAATCGTGGAAATCACAAAGCAAAGACGGGACGTTTATGTCTTTTCGGGAATACAGGAGTCCTTTACGGCCATGACTTGTCAAATGAAAGATGAAGTTATAGCTACATCAGCTGTCCTCAGCTCTGTGGCAGGGGCTCTAACCTCCTCACTTTCAAATTTTGGTAAGGATGATTTGACACCAACCTCACAACTACTTGATTCGAATACTAACGCCAGAGTCGTATTGAGTATGACAGCAATGACAAAGTTTCTGTCAAGTTTATTTTTGGCTCCTGTTTATGCATCTATTATTGCCTTCAAAATAATTGAATGCCAAACAGATCTAGTAATGTCAATTGTCAGTAACGTCATAAGTATGATGGGTGTAAACATTCGCCTGAGTCTTCGAAAACAAGAACTTTCAGAGGCAAGCAATGCTGCAGTTGGCATGTGCTTAACAGAGTTTGCTAAAGAAACAATGCGTGATTTTTCTGACAAGACTTCGTCGCAAAATATACAAGTCATCATGCAGCAAATTTTGACTGATGTTGCTTGGTTTTTTCCACTCGGACTATTTTCACCAATGTGGCATAGTTTGGACGGTTTTTTTGGCTATCTTTACGGAGTAATTACGAGTATGCTTGATGTGGCACAGGTTATTGACTGGAAGAATTGTAAGCTTCCTTCCATCTCTTTCTACCGTGCTGACAAATGCGCATGCAACGATAAGCCATTTAGCATTCCCGGGTCCAGGAAGAGGAGCAAAATTAGCTCCCCGGATACAGGGGCCGAGTCCCTATGGTGCAGCGGACCCATGCTGCTTACCGCAACGGATGAAAAGGAGTTTTTGATCTGGAACCCTTACTCTTTGCATGAACTGTTGCACCCTGAAGAGGTTGAAGGTGGGAGTGGCAACTTTGAAGCCTATGTTGAGTGTATTGCGTCTGTAGAAGCAAGGTCCTGCACTCCTCCAACACTTCCCATGCTCGAGCAGCAAGACGTAAACGTCCTGCAAGTCATTACTCGATGCCGCTCCAACTATCAACAAAGTCGATGGGATACGGGGGCCATTCTGTTTGGGCTCTACCCACTACACGTGTGGCAAACGCCTCAAAATTTCCTCAACTTCGACCTTTTGCAAAACTCACCAACGCTTGATCGATTTCTCTTCCGATTCATGTTCCTCACTCAATTCATGGAAAGCAATCCTCTTATTATGCAAGAAAGCACACACAGTTGCCTGTCCGCAGCTTTGCAGATGGAGGTGACAGAGCACACGTGCGCAGCCTCTTTTTACAGAGACAGCGGTAGCTACGACTCTCTCAACGAATACTTTCAATATGAACACACTACACCTACACAAACTACCTTCATGGATCGGGATGCATGTCAGGTTTATTCTGGCGACTTACAGCAAGAGGATTCAGGTGCAATGTTTCCGATGATATTGTGGCGAGGGTCCAGTAGCAATCAGGTGCCACTTGCCAAAAGTCATTATCTGGATTATAATGTTAGTTTCGACCGCATTGCCAAAGCAAACACTGACATTGATTCGCTTCTAAGGGAAATTGAGGATTACTTTGAGAAGCAGGAGTTCAATGTGGACGACAGCAATCGGGTAGAACTCACATACAAATCGTGGGAGGGGGACTCCCTCCACCAATTTGTAGATTGTGTGATTATGGGTCCTTATGCCGCCGCAGACTTGCAATCAAGCTTCACCATGCCCAATGGAAAGCGTCTACCCGTACCCCAGTACTATCGAAACACTCCCACATCGCGAGAGTTTGCCTCTCACCTCACCACAAGTGGCAGCGAGGCAAGGAAAAAAATCATGGCAGAAGCCTATGGACACGTGCAAGACACAATGCAGAACAATCTTGACACACAAATGCAACAGAAGTTTTACGAAATCAGAGCAAAATACCGCCAAAGGGACAACATGCTTTGCATTTGCAAGGACCTTAAAACACGCAATATTGAGTGCTGTCTCAAGGCCAAACACGAAAACGACATACGGTTTGCCCTGATTGGGGAGCAGGAAAGGATCCATGATTTGACGGGAGAGCTTACAAATAACGCATTTGAGAGCCTAAAAGAAAGCACAAAGCTTCGGGAGGAAATATGGGCCGACCCCGACCAAACCTACCACTCCGACTATCAGTTTACCACGGAAGAGGTGAAGGAGATGGCTGATAAGTACGTCTTCGACACGGAGCAACGCATCTCAAGATACGGCGTGGATGAGGCTTTGACTCATATTACTGACCGCACCCTATGGCAGCGATGCATGAGCTTGCTATCTACAGCCTTCTTCACACTCCCGTTGAAACCCACGGATCAGCTTGAAAGGGAGAAAAGATCAACGGATCACGCGTACGTGGATGCCGATACGTTTTATGATCCTGTAAACCCCCCCGAGGATTCGCGTGAGGCCTACCTGCACGGCATGGAACATGCCATTGACAAAATACTGACTCAGGCACGCGAGAAGTCCCCGGTGTTTTGGACTCACGTGCATCGATACATTGCGTCAGACTCCGTGTGGTGTGAGGACATGGAAGCTGAGGTGGATACAGAAATCTTGAAAGAAATCAATTTGAATGAGACCTTGCATGATACGTCCATTGTTATGACAGGCCTCAAAGACACACCCAATGTCAAGAAGGCTCGATACCCTTCCAAGCTTACATGTATATGTGGGTGGACCAATGGAACGCATTGTGAAATCCCATCATTTGTAAAGAAACACGTCTTACACACCGAGTTAAAGAATCGAAGCTTTTATTATTCTCGGCACGACTATTTCATCTTGGCCCGGGCCTTGAAGGATTTGAATGTGGAAAATTGTTCCGATACAGATCCTAGCACGGTGTGGGGGATATTTGATTCATACGACCACCCTAAGTGGTATCAAGGGGAGTCTACAAGCTCCAAAGTAAGCCTTCATGAAATTGCAACCCATGGACCTGCTGGAATCCGATTGGGAATGCTGAAAGATGATGGCGATGATGCATTGAAGACACATACAAAGAAATTTGATTGGTCCTCCAAGGCGTCCCAGAACCACACATATAACTTTGAGTATAACCATACTGTGGGACAGCCGCTGTGCCAATTCTCAAAACATCAGCTGTTTGATAATCCGGACTTCTCAAAATATCTTAAGGATACTTTGTTCCCTATCGCTCACTCAGTATTCGAGGCCCCGGTAGCAGCGTACTGCTCAACATGGGCCATAGAGACTGCCCTTTGGCGCATTTTGTACTATGCCATCGGGGAGGACCAGGAGCAGACTTTGATACAACAAGAAAGAGCTAAACTATGGAAGGAGAGATGTGACATCCAACTTCAGCAGATTGGTATCTGTAACCTGCGAGGAGTATTTGAAATGGTTCCCACAGGTACTTCTGAGCCTCTTCAGCCGCCAAGTCACTGTGCGTTCAAACTCGCATCAAACAACGAATGCAGCTATGTCACAGATAATTGCCTGGTCATGTGCGGTGGAAAGTTGTACGATCCATGCCTTTGTTCAAACCAAACGTCGTGTGAAGGATTCGAGTTTAAGTTTCCATTCACCCCTAAGCAGTGCCCAGAAATATGGGACCCGAGAAAGTTTGCCGACCATAACGATGTGAAGCTGTACAGCATGCATTGGCCGACAGCCCTGCTGAAAAACGAGGCCGGCGGCCAGGACCTTGAAGAACTCAACACCCGCCTGACCGAAATTAACAGGTTGCGCGCAGACTTTACGTTTGAGTCAGAGGACCTACATCAAAGTATTGCTGAGCTTATTGTAAACCACGACACAGAAAATGGAGAAGATGGTCTGGATTCCTTTTGTACAGACATGTTTGATTACTTTGAGGGGGATGAGCAACACCCGATCGGCTATCACCCCACGCGATCCTTCAATCTAAGTGACACCAATTTGAGGGGCTTTGATGCCTGGATGAGTGCTGCAGATGAAGACGAACACGGCTTCTTAATTGATCCCGTAAGGCTTCGAAACATGACAAAGTTTTCCCAAACTTTTGGTGCATCCCACCTTGTATGCGACCAATCCGTGTACGGAAGCAAGGGCTACAACCTGAATCCCTACACCATGCAAACGAGATGGAATTCAGACGCCAAGGTGGATATGGCTGTTCCTTTGGAATTGAATCTTGATCAATTAGATAACATGCAGGAGTTTGGACAAACAAGTGAAGACTCGGAAGATACTCCTTGTCTTCCAAACAACATGAACACCATGCTTGCCCACAGCGCGGGTCTAGTACGGGCTTGGTTTCGGATTTATGGAGAAGACGATGATGTTCAAAAAGCATATGACAACCTATGGCCACACGAAGAAGAATTATGCGATTATCAATTCGAACCAAACACTCCAATGCCCGACTGTCCACACCCAGACTTGTATACTTGCGAAGATGATGATGACTGCAAACCCGCTGACGAATTTCAGTGTTTGAAACCTTACAAAGAAAGTGATATCTCCAAGCCAACAGAAACGAATCGTGGCATCTGTGCACCCAAAGACACTTGCTTTCAACACGCCCACTGCTCTCAAGATAAAATGTGCTCGGGTCAAGGTGAGTGTGTCCATCCCCGTATTTACTTTGAAAACGATAATCAACAGAAATTGGATATCAACTTCCAGCTCTTCTCAAAGGATAAGACGGAAGTTTGCAGTCAAACCATGTATGGTGTCAGCGAGTATCAGCATGTTGAAAACTTTGCCCAGAGTCACGGGTTGTGTAGTTTGAGGAATTGGTACATGTATAAAAACCTATCGGGATTGGCTGAACGTGAAACTGAGTACGTCCACACTTTGAAAGATGCGGCATATGCCCGCCCAGAAGACGGAATTCCAAAGAGCGCTCAGGATCACGAACTCCTAAAGATGAGTCCACATCCATGTGATCGTGACTACCAGCATACTCAATACCACTATTGCAACCCAGAAGCAGAAGATGTTTTGGACGGCTTTACAGAAAGACAATTGCAATTGGAGTACTACCAAGCATTGCGTACCTGGAAACAGAAGGACAATAACACTGGCCTGGACATTCGTATGTGTAACCTAGGACCCTTTAAGGACAAATTCAACTTGTTGCACCCATACACAAAAGACTCATATGTCAAAGTGCCCGATGAAATTAAGAAGTGTACGCATTTCCAGGTCTGCGAAAACTTTTTGTTTCATGTAAACCACCAATCTGTTGAACGCCGCCGTAAACTCAGCGCTTTATACAACGAAACTCTGGGCAGTGTTGAAATTGAACCTTTGGCATCCGAACCATACAGCAACAACGACGCGGACTCGTGCTTTGGCATGGGATACCTAGTCAAAAACAATCAACCAGGACTAACAATTTGTATAACAGACCGTTTGGTATTGCCGTTGCTTGCCGTATTGTATGGGGATTTCACAATTATAGCAGAAGATAGATCAAGTACATTTGTTGACACTCCCGAATCCAAGCCTCAGACTAACCGATATAATGAAATCCGTCAACACTGCCCCCGAGCGTTTTCTGAGTCGATAAACTCACTAAAAGAATTCGAATTGTACAGAAAGTTTATTGACGAGTTATCCCTGAGATATTCAGTAGACAAGAGAAAGGATGTTGAGTTCTATGCGAACGCGCTTTTGCTCTCAATCTTTGGGTTGCATACCAACCTGCCCAAAAACCGAGGCTTCAATACTATCAAAGAATACCTACAGCACAGCGCATGTTCGCGGTTTCTCTCCACCGAACTTGACAAGTTCAAAACCGCGTTGGAAGAGTTTAACATTTACGTACAAGATAGCTTAGCCTCGGAACAGATACCAGGAGATTCCCTCTACTTGTTTCACGAGCGGGCCCCAATCGCACTCTCCCTGCCTTGGTTTTGGAAATGCGTTGTAGTAACCCCACCTCAAGAAGGAGGGGCGCCTACTGATTGGTTTCAAAGACTTACCAGTCCTGACTACGCTCTGGAGAGTGTGGATCTTCCTTGTGATATTTACAACAGCAAATTTGAGGACTTGGACCAACAAATCACAGTCAAAAAATTATTACAAACAAGCAATGAGATCTTTATGACCTCGAGTGACAACACTGACATTGATATGCAAGAAGACGCGTTGCATTTAGTGGACAGTGTGCAGGAGGTCATTGGCGACGCTTTGAATGCGTTAGGTCTCAGACAAAACCCACATATCAATTGCATGACAATATCAGAGGATCCCGATTGCACGGGTTCATTACCCAAGGCAAATGATGATGATTGTGTAACAAAGTCGTGCCACGAAAACCAGTGTGACAATATGGGTTTTAATTCGACTTACAACCTGTACAGTTCGCTTTTTGATCGTGTGTTGGGATCAAGTGACATGTTAAACTTGCAAACTAAGAATTTTCAAGAGCTTCAAGATGACGGTCATATTCAATTTGGAATTAATGTAAATGATCTTGTCAACAAGAGTTCCAAATTCATTCCTTACATCAAGTTTCCTAAACTCGAAAAGTTTATTGGGGACGATGAGCGTGAGCAAATGGGAGAGTTTAATTTAAACAAAATTGAAAATTATGCACAAAGAATAGATGATAATGACTGCGAGTATGAATTACTTAAACCCGAGTTTGAATTGTTACACAACAATTTCGAGGATTGGAACGAATACCAATACGTCTCAATCGAAATTGCCAAATTTGAAGTAGCCGTACATCTTCGACGAGAAATCTATTCGGATGGGGTTTTACCAGACAACGAATACCTTCACACTACATCTAACAGCAATGAAGAACGCTTTCTTGAAACTGCATATGCAGATTCCTCGGATTTGAGGGTTTTAGAAGGCTATCAGAGTATGAATATGAAACGGGCATTTGAGTATAATCACTTTATGAAGAGCAAAACGTACGCTTGTAAAGATGATAAGACAATCCAAGTTCACGTGGAAAGCAATCGTATTCCAAACAGAATAAGGCAGTGTGTGAAACAAATGAAAGAATCGATTGGGTGGCAGGTCAATCCCCAAGAGACCATTCAAATACCTGTGCACAAATCTACATTAACACGGGGCTTCTACCCTACGTTTTCAAAGCATACGCCTCAAGGGTTTTTAGACCAATTATTTGATGAAAACAAGAAATTAAACACCTCACTATCACGCAGCATGTGCTTTGAGGAAAATGAGGAAGTCAAGATTATGAATCCTTTATGGGCTGGTGACTATGACATTACTTCTTGTCCTTCCGGGCTTTCCTGTGGATGTGATACATTCTTGGGTGAGTCTCGGTTTGTGGACATTCGATGTGAGGCAGAGGCGGGACAGGAATGTGAGGACCAATTTCCACGATTCAATGACATCCTTCAAACCAAGATTCCATCGCATTGTCTCGAACTAGGAAGGAGTAGACAACCGGTCGTGATGATCCAGGAGGGATCCCTTAACGATGATTTGACCCCTCTTTGCAGAGAAGTTCCAACTGATGATGTGTATCAAAAGGGGTGTTCTGCGGGAGAGTTTACATTATATGGAGCGTTGTATGGTTGGCAAGGAAAGTCAGTGAATGATTTGCATGAATTTTCGGACTTACCAAGTATTGACCATAAAGGCATCTTTTCCAAAAGTAATTCGATATTCCGTCGCACCAAGTTCACCCCTAATCGGCTTCCAGTTCTTCAGGTTGAGAACTCAGACATTGGAGGTCATGCGTTGCATTTCAAGCTCAAGGCTATCAACGAGCAAGAGCATGAACTGCAATTGGAAGCTGTATTTTTGGAGTCAGAGCCCGAAAAGAAAACACAGCTTATCGAAAAGAATTGGCTTCAAAATATAGAGGAAAAGTGGCAATGGCAGCACGCGAGATTAAAGGAGGTATGGCCCGAGCCTTCGGGTTTAAACATTCCATCATGGAAGTGTCCACTGCAAAGAATTGCAGCCTATAGCGATTACGCGAAAACATTTGCCGCTCGTACTCCAAACTCATTGAGAACCCGAGTAAGATTCAAGCACCTCACCGATGATTACGAGTATGCTCATCCCACCGTGCAATCCATCTTTAAAATACCTAATTTGATATCGGCTAAGTACAAGGCAGACTATATTATGTGTGCGTCTGATGAGGAATCATGCCAAAAACTACAAGAGCTCGGACAAGTTATTAAGAACGTGTATGACCGCGAGTGGAAGGTAATCGAAATTCAAAGAAATCATAAGTGCGAACAAATTTTGGACTGGCCCAATCAGACATATCGATTGCGAGATTCTACCAATAATAAACCCAACCTTGCAGAAAGTCCTTGTTTTGTACTTGACCGACTTCCCAAGTTTGCCATCAAGTTGCAAACTAAAAAAGATCTGGCCGCAGATTCCAATATTAAATCAAGCAATGATATCTCCCCTGCTATGCATACGGGTGGGGTTTGTCACATGGGGCGGCTGCATCGTTTCAAAAGCAAAAGTTTTAACGAAAGCCTACAACTGCAAATGTGTAGAAAGCAGCCTGATAACAACGGAAACCTGGATTCTCAATTGCTTTGCTTGTTTACTGAAAGCAACGATTCGAATGCTAGCAATGTCAAAGTAACCTACCACACCTTTGACAAAATAGCAGAACAAATCTCCCGAGTCACTCCTGATAAAACCAGACTCATGAAGAAGCGCATGTGTAATCAATGTCCAGAGGTGAAATCGAAAGTCATGGATCGTCTTCTCAAAAAGCACGACGTTCCTTTCAACAACCAAAAAATCTCACAGCTAAGTGTGGGCCAGCCGGCTAGGCTGAGCACAGAACGCATGATCGCAGCTTACCTACGTCGAAAACTGTGCCCAGTGGCAAGTGAGTTACCTTGTGATAAACTTCTTACTCTGTTTAACACAAGTCTGTGGTTGAAGGGTCAATTTCTACCTCGGTTTCTTAACAGCTCACGCTATCACGAACTGTTTCTTGATTACGATAATACATCCATGCCAGAGCAGGAACTCGAGCACAATTCGGACCAGAGTGACAGCTTTCTATGGAATCGGCCATGGGTTTATTGTGACCAAAGCAGGGAAGATAACCAAGCTTGTCTTAATTCGATTTCCAAGAGCGATTGGGTCAACGTAAGCACGCGTTTCAATCAATGCAAATTGAAGACCGCAGATGCCGTTGAGCAAATGAGTTTGAAACCAACCATCAACTTCTGTCAACTAACCCTCCAAACCGAGACACTGTGCTCTAAAATGATTGCATGGAACGCAGAGATCAAGAACATCCTCTGCCGAGCTTCAGGACTTTGCTCCGACATAGGGTTTTTTTACAATCCGGCGATGTATGCGGTGGACAACCAGGCCTTTGTTTCGGCATCTGTGCAGGAATTCTACACCTCAATCGATCAAGACAAATGCTCACAGAACCTGGATGAAGTCCAAAGAGTACAGGTAGAAAGCAATGAACAAGCCAAGCTCAAGTGTGCAAGTGTGAGAATGGAAGTTCTTCGATTTCTCATTCAACAATTCAGACTCAACGCAACAACCATTTTCAAAATTGCCTACTATTTCATCATGATGATCATCCAAGCAGTGCAGGTAGTCATTGCGGGTGCAGTTCAGGCTGCAGGGGGGAACAACTTGGTAGGAGATGCCATCACTAAACTTGGGAGATATTTTATTCTTTTTGTGGAGCAGATCGGATCCCTGCTACGGTATCTTATTGACATGATTTGGAAACTGCTAGTGGGACAGGAAGGGACCTTTGGGAAGGAGCTACGAAAGATAATCAAGAAAGTCTGCGACGTGTTGGTCACGATCAAGAACGCATTGTGTGATTTCGTCACACCTATACATGAATTCTTTGACAAGTTATTCAACATTGTAGAAAAAATTCGAAATATTGGACCAGAGATTGATATTTTTGGCAAAAAAATTAAGATTCCAGTCTTTGCACCTCTATTGATTCATCCAGCGGTAAGCACACTTGTACAATTCATCTATATTAAGAAACTCGTCTTCTGGAGTCTACAACTCTGGTTATGCTCGCCCTTCAGCTGTGGTGACCTTGACTTTTCCGGAGCTGAGAGTTCCTTTTCGGGGGCTCTTCCCGTGGCAACACGGTGTTGGGCTTCCTATACTACTTTCTTTGGAGACACTCAAGGCCTCAGTTGCACTGCTGCCGATACATGCCTTGTCTCCCATACGGACCCAAACTCAAGACAGGTCTGTGCTACATGTGCAGAGACATCCTCTTCGCTCATAGACCCCTTTGGATGCGATCCTCTGCTCAAAATGTGCATGTGCGGGGTGGTCAAGCACGAAAGAACTTACTGCCGAACCAACTTTGAGTGCAAGGATCCCTCGGCAACATGTGCCTATATCGATAGAGACTTGGAACCCAGTTTCACAAGCGTGGAATGCACAGCATGTCAAACCAATCGTGTCTGCTACTTCAATAAGGCGGAAGATGAGACTGGATTCTGTGCATGTCCTCTCTTCAAAACAGGATTCTCACGGTGCAGAGCGACAGACCGGGGAAGTCTTATGAGTCCGGAGCCTGACAAATTTTGTTTGTTCGAACCAGATCCCAAGTATGCTTCTTCCACCTCGTATTCCTCATCCTTTGATAACACACTGACTGCGCCGTGTTACTCTTTGGATCTGACACAAACATATTGCACTAAAATTGTAGACGTCCAGGGGGTAAACCCTCACTTTATTGTCGGACTTGGAACTTCCACGATGCGCCGCCGTCTCCTGCAAGCTTCAGAGGAGCCTGGAGTGATTACTACTCAAAATCCCATCTGTCAGGACGCCCTTCATCACGAAATGCCGTTCAACCAAAACACCCGAAGGGCATGTATTGAGGCTTTCAAACAGAGTAGTGAGACCGTGCTCATGCTCAACAACTCACTTATGCCATGCACATTCTGTAGCTCAGAGGATATACTCTATGCAATTCGTTACCAACCAGTCGAGTTAACCAGCATGTTTCAAACCCCACGCCATACGTTTTTAGTCTTGTTTCGACACGGCCCGGGGCAGCATGTGTTTGAAATCTTTAAATCAACTCTCAAGGCAGGCCGACTGATCTTGCATGACTTGATACAAATCCACCTCGAAAACGAAGAGGAATCCCTTGAGGAAAGGAGAAATCAAACTATCACCAATTACGTATTGGATTTGGACGCAAGGGACATCCTCTTTCCTCTAAGAAATAACCAGCTATTCAACCAGTCATTCAACCAGTCATATAACCAGTCATTCAACCAGTCATTCAACCAGTCATTCAACCAGTCA
>CERI01030055.1_pt1 | contig 18472 bp, 18 predicted proteins | sample 350261 | NCBI WGS metagenome assembly CERI01 (sample SAMEA2620979, study PRJEB7988) | marine metagenome | isolation source: saline water (ENVO:00002010), including
GTTAAAATTAATTACTACAAAGAATCATATGTTTATGGAGAATTTCTTCATAATAAAGATTGGTTCATTTTCTTAGACAGTTGTTATGATGTTGGGTCATTTGGTACATATGATATTTTGACATGTAACCCTCATACAAAAATGACTAGCTTTGGTAATTACATCGAATTGATTAAAAACGATATTAAATCAAATTTTTATGATAATCCTTTTGATGTCATAAAAAAATATCAAAATAAAACCGATTATTTTTGTAATTTACCTTTTCATTCTGGAATGATTGGTTATTTTGGATATGACGCCTTAAATAAAAACAAACCCTCTAAAGGTAATTTCCCTGACATTGCTGTTGGTTTTTATGATTGGGCAATAGTTATTGATCATGAAAAATTTGAAGCATATGTAATATATAAGCATACCAACGATTTAATTGAAGACATTATATCTAATTTTTCTAAAGATATAATGGACGCAAAAACTGTATCAAAGTATAAATTTTCTAATTTTCAACAAGTTACAAAAAAAGATGATTATATCAATGACGTTATTAAAATTAAAAAATATATATCTGATGGAGATTGTTATCAGGTTAATTATTCTCAGAATTTCAAAGCTAATTATACCGGTGATCCATGGAATATTTATAAAGACTTGCGAAAAATTAATCCAGCACCATACTCAACTTTTTTTAATTTTGGAACTAAGTACATAATTAGCTCTTCTCCAGAAAGATTTATTTCTATTAATAGTGGTTTAGTTCAAACAAAACCCATCAAAGGTACTCTAAAAAGATTGTCTGATCCGTATAAAGACAATGAGCAGAAAAATATTCTTAGGAATGATGAAAAAAATATATCAGAAAACCTCATGATCGTAGATTTACTAAGAAATGACCTTAGTAAATGTTGCGAGCTTGGTTCTGTGAAAGTTACCAAATTGTTTGAAATTGAATCTTACGCTTCTGTTCACCACATGGTTAGCACAATCGAGGGAGTACTTGATAATACTCATACCTCGGTCGATATTTTAGAAGCAAGCTTTCCTGGTGGTTCTATTACTGGAGCTCCAAAAGGAAGGTCCATGGAAATTATTTCTGAATTAGAAAATAGAGAAAGAGGGGTTTATTGTGGTTCAATAGGATATTTTGATGAAAATGGCAATATGGATACAAATATTTGCATTAGAACAATAATGTTGCATGATAACGAGCTTAATTTTGCTGCTGGTGGAGGCATTGTGCACGATTCAAACCCTGCTGATGAGTACTTTGAGAGTTTAGAAAAAGTATCTATATTTATTAAATATTTTTCAAATGGAGATTTTAAGTGGTAGTTGTCAAAATTGGTGGTAGTCTTCAGTCAACCCAGTATATTAAAAAATGGATTCATGAAATAAAATTAAACAGAAATACAAGTTTTTTATTGGTATTTGGTGGAGGGAGTTATGCTGAAAAAATTAGAAAAGATCAAATTGCAAGAAGGTATCATGATCAAGAGGCTCATAAGCGTGCGATTTACGCAATGAGAGATTTTACTAAAGATTATTTAAACGAACTTAGAGATTTTGTAACAATCAATAAATTATCTTCCATTAAAAAAAATTATAAAAAAAGAAAATTGTTAGTCTGGATGCCTTCTGTGGACGAGGTAAATAGTTTTGATATACCATTAAATTGGGATGCTACCTCAGATTCTATAGCTTTAGAAATCGCAAAAAAAACTAATTCACCATTGCTTGTTGTAAAATCCGTAAAATTTAATTGCAAGAATTATATAAATAATTTTTTTTTAAAAGATAATGTATTAGATAAATATTTTACAAAAGAATATATGCGCTATTCTCAAAAAATATCTTTAGTATCAAGAGGAAATTTTTACAAGTTAAATAAAATTTGTAAAGATTTCTTAAACAATACTAATTATTAACATTTCTGCTCAATAGTATTGCAATCCATTTGGTATCATTGCTACTTTCTAGAGCAATTTTCATAACCATTGTAAGCGGCACAGATAGAAGCATGCCTACTGGACCTAGTAGCCATCCCCAAAAAATTAACGATAAAAATATAATTAATGTTGATAATCCAAGTTCTTTACCTAAATACTTAGGTTCTATAATGCTTCCCATAATTATATTTATAAATAAATAAATTAGCGCTACTAAAAATGCATAAAAGAAATTAAATTGAATTAAAGCTATTAATATTGCAGGTATGGAGGCTATTATAGAGCCAATATTAGGAATATAATTGAGGAAGAAAGCTATTAGCCCCCACATTATTGCGTGGTCAAGGCCCATAATTGCTAAGGATATATATATAAGGAACCCTGTTACAATACTCACTAATGTCTTAATAGATAGATATTTATTCATATTTTCGCTAAAAACATGAAAATTTGCTATTGATTTTTCACTGTTTTTAAAAGCTAATTTTATTTTATTTGAAAAACCTGCTGCTTCTAATAGTGTAAACATTACTATAAAGAGTATGAGGAAATAGTTAGTTAGAACATTTCCAAAAGCACTTATAGTATTTGCAACTGACTGCATGAGAAATGATGGGTCAACATAATCATAAAGTAGATTAGAGTCAAAATTTATATCATATTTTTCCAAAGTTACTGAAAAATTATTAATTTCTGCATATATTTTTTCTTTATATTCTGGCAATGACTTTCTAAAACTATTTAACGATGAGCCAATTAAAGCTGCAATACTTAAACTAACAGAAATAATTGTAACCAATACTAAAGAAACAGAAATTGGCGTATTAATATTTTTTGATTGAAAGAATTTTAATAATGGAAATGAGATTAATGCAATAAACATAGATAACAAGAAAGTTACAACTATTTTATCCGCAATCTTTAATCCAGCAAATATAATAATTAAACCGCTTACCGTTAATATTGTTTTATATATAGTGCTATTTTTATTCTGCATCTTTATTTAATCTGATTTTTAAAATTATATAACCAACTATACCAGATAATATTGAGCCAAAGAATATACCAGATTTAGAGAACTCTTGACCAAAACTTATTACCTCAATATTTTCAGGAAAAGCAAGTGCATTTATAAATAAACTCATTGTAAATCCGATGCCGCATAAAAATGAAACCCCTAAAATATCATACATATTAATATTGCTTGGTAATTGACACAGTTTTAACTTTATAGATAAGTAGGTAAGTAGTGTAATGCCTATAGGCTTTCCTAATATTAAACCCAGCATTATTCCCATTGGCACAGTGTTAGATAAAGAGTTAATGCTAATTGTATTTAAATCTATATCAGCGTTAAAAAATGCAAATAAAGGAAGTATTATAAATCCTGAAAATGTATGTAGTTTTTCTTCTAAATATCTTAATGGCGAATGACTGCTTTTTTTTATAGAAAATGGAATAGTGGATGCTAATATCACACCAGCGATTGTAGTGTGTATCCCTGAGTGCAAAATGAAATACCATAAAAATAACCCACCAAAAATATATACGCCTATTATTCTAACGTTTAGTATATTTAGGGTGATTAAAACTAAAAATGTGAAGAATGCATAAAGTAAATTTATATAAGATATTTCAGAAGTATAATATAAAGCAATTACCATTACGGCTCCCAAATCATCAATTATTGCTAAAGAAAGTAGAAATATCTTAAGGCTAACAGGGACTCTTTTGCCTAGAACTGATAATACCGCTAAGGAAAAAGCTATATCTGTTGCTGTCGGTATTGCCCAACCGGACATTGCTAAAGGTTCGTGTTTATTTAATATTATATAAATTAAGGCTGGGAACGCCATTCCACCTACAGCTGCTACCCCTGGGAGTAAAATTTTTGAAAATGTTGATAGCTGCCCGTTGATCATCTCTCTTTTTAGTTCTAAACCTATTACTAGAAAAAATATGGCCATAAGCCCATCATTCACCCAATGATGTACAGTCTCTTTTAGTTGAAAGTTTTCAAAACTTATAGAAATGTAGCTATTTTTAATAGCATAGTAATAATTTGCGAAATCAGAGTTTGCAAGAAATATTGCAAATAAGCTAAATATAATCAGCAATACTCCCGATGCAGACTCAGTTTTCAAGAAGCTTCTTATAAAGTTCCTTGAAAAAATTTCAGTATTAAAAGTTGTTTCTTTATTTATTAGCATAATTCAGACATTATATGGGACTTATGTTAACTTTTGTAAAATTATTATAACAAAAAAATAAAAATGCATGAAATTTATAAACCAAAAAGCATAGAAAAGAAAATACAAGATATTTGGAATTCTAATAAAGTATATGCTGCTAAAGAAGATTCAGATAAAAAGAAATTCTACTGTTTATCAATGTTCCCATATCCAAGTGGCAATCTTCACATGGGTCATGTGAGGAACTATACAATTAGCGATGTTTTTGCAAGATATCATAGAATGCTTGGTGAAAATGTACTTCATCCTATTGGGTGGGATGCTTTCGGGCTGCCTGCAGAAAACGCTGCAATAGACAATAATCTATCCCCAAAAGAATGGACCAATGCAAATATAAAGAATATGCGAGATCAGCTTAAATCTATGGGCTTTAGCTATGATTGGGATAGAGAAATATCAACATGCTCGGAAAAATATTATAAATGGGAGCAATGGTTTTTTATAGAGTTATTCAAAAAAAATTTGGTTTACAAAAAAGAATCCCTTGTGAATTGGGATCCTGTTGATAATACGGTGCTTGCAAATGAGCAAGTTATTGATGGAAAAGGATGGAGATCAGGCGTTGATGTTGAAAAGAAAAAAATTTCCCAGTGGTTCTTAAAAACAACAAGTTACTCAGAAGATCTTCTAAAGGATTTAAAAGAATTAAGTGGTAACTGGCCTGATAATGTGTTGACCATGCAAAAGAACTGGATAGGAGAATCTAATGGGGCCGAAGTGACATTTGTGATTAATACGGACAGCACGATCAATGTTTTTACAACAAGGCCAGATACCTTGTTTGGTGTTTCTTTTATAGCAGTGGCCGCAGATCATAATTTAATAGAATCTTGTAACGATGAGGTTAGAATTTTTTCAGAAAACCTTTTAAAGAGTGAAAATTCTCCGAAAAATGATAAAAATAAACCAGATGGCTGTTTTACAAATATATATGCAACGCACCCCATAACAAAAAAGAAAATTCCTGTGTGGGTTTCAAATTACGTTCTTACTGGGTATGGAACTGGTGCTGTTATGGGAGTCCCTGCGCACGATCAAAGAGACTATGATTTCGCTCGTAAATTTAATTTAGATATTGTTAAAGTTATAGAAAGCAATGATTCTGATGAAGATGTTTATACTGGTCATGGAAAAATTATAAACTCAAATAATTTCAATGGTTTAGATAGTTATTCTGCCTCTAATTCTATAATAGAATATATGGAAAAAAATAATTTTGGAAAAGCTGTTAAGAACTATAAATTAAGAGACTGGGGGATATCAAGACAAAGATATTGGGGTTGCCCAATACCAATAATTTACAGAGAGGATGGCAAAATTTTGCCAGTAGATCAAAGTGAGCTTCCAATCAAGCTTCCAGATGACATTGATTTTTCTTTAAGTGGAAACCCATTAGAAAATCACCCTACATGGAAGTATACAAAATGTAGTGAAACGGGATTAAAAGCAATTCGCGAGACAGATACCCTAGACACTTTTTTTGAGTCTAGTTGGTATCAATCAAGATTTTGTTCACCAAATGATGACAAAAATATGATTGGAAAAGAGGCCGATTATTGGCTGCCCGTAGATATTTATATTGGTGGAATTGAGCATGCTGTTTTACATTTATTGTACGCAAGATTTTTTCATAAATTACTTAGAGATCAAGGAATGTTAAATTCTAACGAGCCATTTAAATCTTTGATAACACAAGGCATGGTGTTAAAAGACGGTTCAAAAATGTCAAAATCTAAAGGCAATACAGTAGATCCAGAAAAATTAATAGCAAAATATGGTGCAGATACAGTTCGATTATTTATTATATTTGCCGCGCCAGTAGAAAATTCTTTAGAATGGTCAGATCACGGAGTTGAGGGTTCTTTTAAATTTTTAAACAAATTATGGGCCACAGGTTATAAAATAAAAAATACAGTTGATTCAAAAAAAAATATCATACAAGACGATGAAAAAAAATTAAAAGTAATTACAAACAAGGCAATTTTAAAAATTACTGATGACTATGGAGAGCGAGCGAGCTTAAATACAGTTGTTTCTACTTGCATGGAAATGTTAAATAGCATAAATAAATATATCAAACTTAGTTCAGTAAACGATAAGGTAATTATTGATTCTTACAAAACATTAATATTATTACTCAGCCCGATAACACCTCATATATGCGAAGAACTATCAATAATTTTTAATATTGCAGAAAAAAATAACAGATTAAGTTGGCCTAAAGCTAATAAAAATTTTATCAAAGAAGATAAAGTTTTAATAGTTGTTCAGATAAATGGAAAAGTGAGAAAAAAAATAGAAGTTAAGTCTGATATTACACAGAATGATATAGAAAAGCTTGTTTTGTCTCTTGAAGAAATTAGAAAATATGTAGATGATAAGCCTATAAAAAAAGTTATTTATATTAAAGAAAAACTTGTTAATATAGTTATATGATATTAGTTATGAAAAAAAAATTTAGTATCAGCTTAATAATTTTTATTTTAATTATACAAGGGTGTGGGTATAAGTTAGGTGGATTGGAAGTTGTTGGTGAAAATTCTAATAAAACGTCAATTTTAAAGTTGATAGCGCCTAAATCATTTGTAAAAATCTTAACTAACTCTGGCTTTATAATTGATGACAATGACTATCAGCATTTTGTCAAAATCGAAGGTCCTTTTTATAAAAAAGAAACATCTTCTGTTACTAGTGATGCAACAGAAAATGAATTTTCATTAACAGTTACCATGATACTTACGATATCAGCCAAAAATGGTGATGCTTTATTAGACAGAAAAATCATATCAAAATCTAAAGATCTTAAGTTTTCTTCTTCTAGTATTAATAGTTCAGCTAGTGAAGAAAAAATAATTTATTCGGATATTGAAAAATATCTTGAGCTTGAGATTATCAACATTATTAGAGGCGTGATATAGCATAAATTAATGCTTTCTTATTATTTGCCTTTGAATCCTTTATATATGTATCCTACTAAAGACGTACTTATTATTGTGAAGAATATTTGAAGAAAAATAGCTAAAAATAAAAAAAATTCTTTAATTTCAAGAATTTCAGAGTAGTAAGAAATAGACATATTAATTAATAAATAAGGAATTATAATTGAGATATAAAGAAAATAAGTTTTTAATGATCTATTTTTTGTTAAAACATATGAATCTTTTAAGTTCTTTTTTATACCACAAGCTGCAGCAGGTAATATAAATAATATTCTAGAATAAATATATATCATGTATATAAATAATATATAAAGATATATTGTAAGACTGGAAATGTTTTCTGGAAAAAAAGGAGAAAGAACTATTACATGCAATATGTAAATTCCAATAACGCTAAATAATAAATAAAAAGTCCTATTTATAAAAATTTTTGTATAGCTTTTACTGATGCATGATAGATAACTATTTCCCACAGCTTCGTCTAAAATTATATTTCTAAAAATATTTATTACTAATGGTGCTGAAATTACAAGATATCCAACAAAAAACAATAAAACAAAAAAAATATTTTGTATTAGCATTATTAAAAACTGGCTAATAAATAAATATAAAGCAAGTGGAGCGTATTCTTTCCACGAAGATTTTATAAAATAAAATGAATATAGAAAAGATTTTAAAATTATTCTCATTTATTCTCTTCTTTGATTGTAAGATAGTATGATGACGAGTCCTTTTCGCTATTACCATTTTTATTGCATTTATTCATATACTTATTTACTAAATTAACCCCATCAAGCTTAAGATTTTTTTTAACTACAACATCTTTAGCAATTCTTAAGTCTTTAGCATGCAGCTTTGTTTTAAATCCTGGCTTATAATTAGATTTTAATATTCTTTCACCATGAATTTCTAAAGCTGTACTATTTGCAAAGCCACCAAGCAATGCCTCGCGAACTTTATTCTTATTGATGTTAAATTTATCAGAAATAATAAAAGCCTCGCTAATTGCATTAACAGTTTGAGCAACCACTATTTGATTGCATGCTTTTGCTACCTGACCAGATCCTGATTTACCAACATGAGTTATTTTTTCCCCAATCACTTTTAGTATTGGCATTATCTTTCTAATTGTTTTCACTTCCCCACCCATCATAATTGACAGAGTTCCTTTAATAGCACCAATTTCCCCGCCAGATACTGGGGCATCAATTAAAAAAACTTTATGTTTTTTTAGAGTTTTCGAAAACTCTATAGTATATATAGGGCATATAGTGCTCATATCTATAACTATGGATGGTTTTATTTTATTTTTAATTAAGCCTTTAGGCCCCAGAAGAATTTTTTTAACGTCTTTTGTCTCAGAAACCGCAAGAATTAGAACATCTATCTGACCAAAAAATTCACTAATATCATCTATAATTTTAATGCCACTTTTTTTAACAGCATTATGCTTTTTTACGTCTCTTACATAGCTCAATACATTGTATTTATTTTTTAAAAGATTTTTAGCCATTGGAAGGCCAATAATGCCTGTACCTATAATTCCGATTTTAGATTTTTTATTTATCATTTAATTAGTAATTTCAGTTTAATAGTTAATAGGTTAATATAATTAAAATGCAAATATATTACAATCAATTAGACAGTAAATTAAATGAAAATTTAATGCCCATATATATGATAGCGGGTAGTGAAATATACCAAGAGGATAATTGCGTAAATAAAATTATAAAAGCGGCAAAACATAGCGATTTCCTTGATCATGAAATAATTTATGTTGAAAAGACTTTTGATTGGAATAGTTTTGATTCTGTGAACTCAAACTTATCACTTTTCTCTAGTAAAAAAATTATTGAATTGAGATTTTTAACAAAAAGCGTAGGTTTGGCAGCTGAGAAAAAAATTTTTGAAATTTTAGAAAATTATTCTGAGGATAATATTATTATTTTTCGACTACCTTCTTTAAAAGCTGCAGATTATAAAAAAAAATATTTAGGATCAAAAAATAATAATGTTGGATTAATAAGGCTATTTCCACTAACAAAAAAAAATATGATAGAGGAACTTGTGATATCATCAAAAAAACTAAATTATAAGATCGATAGAAATTGTATAAATTTTATTTCTGATTTATATGAAGGAAATATGATTTCTGCGAATCAAGCTCTTATTAAATTAGATTTGATGATTACCGATAATGATCAAATTAATCTTGAGTTTCTAAAAAAAGTATTTTCAAAGGATGTGGATTTTGAAGCCAGTAATCTTGTTGATTATTCAATTGAAGGAAATCTCTTAAAGATAAATTCTTGTATTACTTTTCTAAAAGATAATAATTATCCGGCGCAATATATTATTTGGTCATTTATTAGATCATTTAGAAGTATACTATCGAATATTGATGCAATATCTTCTGGCACACCTAAAGAGGATATTTTAAAAAATATATGGCCTTACGAAAGAAAAAATTTAATGTCATTTTCTTTGAGTAAACTTTCTCAAAAAAAAATAGAGTCATATCTCGGGATACTTGTTAGAATAGATATGCAGTCTAAAAATGTTCTCAATGGTAATATTTGGGATTCTATCCATGACTTAGCTGTTTCGGTGGCGAAAAATAAACTTTCAGTTATCAAATATACTTAATATAATATACGTATGAATAATATAGATTATGTAAATAACATTTGTGTAAACGCGAAATCTTCCTCAAAAGAAATCTCTTGTTTAGATGAAAGTAAAAAAAATTTAATTTTAATGTCTTTATCCGAAGAAATTAACTCAAGAAGAGTAGAGATTAAAAAGGCAAATTCTATTGATATTGAAATACTTAAATCAACAGATAACTTTAGCAACGCATTTGTTGATAGATTGCTTATTGATGACGCAAGAATTGATTCAATGATAAACAGTATTAAAGAAATTATTGAATTTAAAGACCCTGTTGGCGAAATTAAGAACATTGAAAAAATGCCAAGCGGTATTAAGGTTGGTAAAATGTCAATGCCATTAGGTGTAATTGCTATGATTTATGAGTCAAGGCCAAATGTTACTATTGACGCCTCAGCATTGTGCATCAAATCTGGAAACTCAATAATATTAAGGGGTGGTTCTGAGTCTATAAATACAAATATAGTTTTATCGAACTGCATAGATGAAGCTCTGCATAAAAATAAACTAAGTAAAAATATTGTGCAATTAATTGATAAAACGGACCGAAGTATTGTAAATGAATTACTAGGTAAAAATAATTACATTGATATTGTTATTCCAAGAGGTGGGAAAAATTTAATTAAACTTATTGATAAGTTATCATCTATTCCTGTTTTAAAGCATCTTGATGGTATTTGCCATGTTTTTATTGATAGAGATGCTGATATTGAAAAGGCAATTAAAATAGCAATTAATTCAAAAACACAAAGGACGGGCGTATGTAATGCAATGGAGACTTTGATAGTTGATAAAAATATAGCGGATAAATTTTTACTGCTAATAGAAAAGCAATTAAATTCCCATAATGTTGAAATAAGAGGCTGCAGCAAGACAAAGAGTATTTTAAACGACATAGCGCTTGCTTCTGAATTAGATTGGAGTACTGAATACTTGGACTCAATTTTATCAATTATTGTAGTAGATGATTGTTACGGCGCAATTAATCATATTTCTAAATATGGTTCTGGGCATACTGATGTTATAGTTACTGAAAATAAAAAGACTGCTGAAATATTTCTTCGAAATGTGGATTCCAGTTCAGTTATGCATAACGCGTCATCAAGATTTGCAGATGGATATGAATATGGCTTGGGTGCAGAAATTGGAATTAGTACAAATAAACTGCATGCTAGGGGTCCAGTAGGAATTAAAGGGCTAACTAATGAAAAATTTATTGTCTTAGGTGATGGGAACATAAGGTAATCAGATGGCTAAAAATGACAATGATTATGAGTCTCAAATATCGCAGATAGAAAATCAAATAGATGAAATTAGGAGGTTCCTTTGACATCGATTCAAAGAGTAAGAAAATTATTCAGCTTAATGAGTCTTTACAAGATAAAAGCGTATGGTCTGACAGGGATAAATCTTTGCATTTATCAAAACAAAAATCCGCTTTAGAGAAAGAACTTAATGAATACGATCAAATTTCCTCTGATCTTACGCAATTAAAAGAATTTAAAGAGTTATACGATGAAGATCAATCTTTAGAATTTGCAGATTATTTAAATTCTGAAATTAAAAAAATAAATATTTCCATTCAAAAATTATCATTTATTAAAATATTTAATGGAAAGCTAGATAACAGCAATGCTTTTGTAGATATTCAGTCTGGTTCAGGTGGAACAGAGGCACAAGACTGGGCAGAAATGCTTTTAAGGATGTATTCAAGATGGGGTGAAAAACACGATTTCGATGTTGAAACTATAGATATAACTAGCGGAGATGTTGCGGGAATAAAAAGCGCAACGCTTAAATTTAATGGTCAATACGCTTTTGGATGGTTGAAAACAGAAACAGGTGTGCATAGACTTGTCAGAAAATCTCCATTTGATTCCGGTAATCGAAGACATACTTCTTTTGCATCAGTGTTTGTTTCGCCTGAAATTAATGACGATATAGAGATTGAAATTGATCCAAGCGAGCTAAGGATTGACGTTTTTAGAGCAAGTGGAGCAGGTGGGCAACATGTAAACAAAACTGAATCTGCTGTTAGAATTACTCATTTAAAATCAGGCGTTGTAACACAATGCCAGAATGGCAGATCTCAACATAAGAATAAAGATACTGCAATGAAGCAGCTTAAAGCAAAGTTGTACGAAATAGAAATGCAGAAAAAAAGAAATGAGCAAAACAATATTGAAAGTGAAAAAGCAGATATTGGCTGGGGAAGCCAAATCAGATCATATGTCTTAGATCAATCAAGAATTAAAGATCTCAGGACAAATGTAGAAACAAGCAATACTCAATCAGTTTTAGATGGTAATATTGATTTATTCATAGAAGCAAGTTTAAAAAAAGGTGAAAATAATGGAAGATAAAAATAATGATTCGCATAGATTAATTTTAGAAAGAAGAAAAAAATTAGATTTATTAAAAGAATCTGGAAATAATTATTTAAATGATTTTTCTGGAAATATAAGCTGCGAACAAATTAGAAAAATTTCTAACGATAAAAATATTATTGATAACGAAAAAAAGAAATTTGTTGTTATGGGTAGAATGATGTCTAAAAGAATAATGGGCAAGTCTAGCTTTGCAAATATTAAAGACAGTTCAGGCTCAATTCAATTTTACGTAGATAAAAAGAAATTTACAGAAGATCAATTTAAAATTTTTAAGAATTCAGATATCGGCGATATAATTTATGTTGAGGGGTATCTTTTTAAAACCAAGACAAACGAGCTAACTTTATTTGCTGTAGACTTTAATTTAGTGACAAAATCATTAAGGCCATTACCAGAAAAATTTCATGGTCTATCGGATCAAGAAATTAAATACAGAAAAAGATATCTTGATTTAATATGCAACAAAGGCAGTTGGGATACATTTAACGACAGATTCAAAATTATTAAGGCGGTAAGAAATTACTTTGATAATCTTGGTTTCATTGAAGTTGAAACACCTATGATGCAAAAAATTCCAGGAGGAGCTACCGCAAAACCATTTATCACACATCATAATACTTTGGATATGGATTTATATATGCGCATAGCCCCTGAACTATATCTCAAAAGGTTAATAGTTGGTGGTTTTGAAAAAATTTATGAAATAAATAGAAATTTTAGAAATGAAGGAGTTTCGTCTAAACATAATCCTGAGTTTACAATGATTGAATTTTATCAAACATATTGTAATTATTCGGATATGATGAATATTACTGAGGACTTACTGAGGTACGTTGTCAATAAAGTGAAGGGTGTAAGTTTGATTAATTATCAAGGGCAAAACTTAGATTTTGGAAAACCTTTTAAAAGAATAACTCTAAAAGAATCTATTTTAGAGTTTGAAAATAATCTTACAAAAGACGATATTGATAATATTGACAAAATAAAAAATTATTGTAGCAAAGAGAATATTGATATAACAAAGCACTCTTCGATTGGAGAAATTCAGTTCGCACTTTTTGAAAAAATAGTCGAACCTAACCTTTTAGATCCTACATTTATCACTGAATACCCTATAGAAGTATCTCCGTTAGCTAGAGTTAATAATGAAAACCCACTTATTGCAGATAGGTTTGAGTTTTTTATTATGGGAAAAGAAATTGCCAATGGTTTTTCTGAGCTTAATGATCCTGATGACCAAAGAAAAAGGTTTGAAAATCAAGCTGCATTAAAAGACGGTGGTAATGATGAAGCAATGTATTTTGACGAAGATTATATCGAAGCTTTGGAACATGGTATGCCTCCAACAGCTGGTGAAGGTATTGGAATTGATAGACTTGTGATGATACTTACTGACTCTCCATCGATAAGAGATGTTCTTCTTTTTCCTTTAATGCGTTAATTGTTTTTAATAACCTAGAAACACCAAAACAATTATTGTTGTTAGCACAATCATGAGAAATACTAATGGCACAAAAAGCTCTTTTTTATTTTGATTTACATATAATATCAACAATAAAAGAACTACTAGAGTAATTATTAAGTATTTAATCATTTTGATATACCCTCAATAATATGTATTTTAGTATTATGATTAATAGTGAGTTTTTTATCTTCCATTTCTTTTCTTAATACAGCTAAACATAAATAAGAATCGTCACTAATTCTAGAGAGATTTATTATATCACCAGCTTGTTTATCGTTATCAGCATCAATAATTGTATGAGAGTCCGGTAATGCCTCTTTAGAGTTAATTTTTAATTCATATAATGATTTTTTGGCTTCACCCAAATAATGAGTTCTGGCAACAATTTCTTGCCCTGGATAACATCCTTTTGTAAATGAAACACCATTAAGCACATCAAGAGAAATCATTTGTGGTGTAAATGATTCAATTTGAGACTCAGTAATAAATGGTATATGGTCTTTTATATCAAGATAGTCCCAAGACTTATAACCCAAAAGATTAGATTGATTTTCATTCATTAAAAAATTAAAACCTTCTTCATTGGTTGAAATTATAGTTTGATTATCAGAAATTTTAAATAATATAAAATTATTTATTTTTTTCGCTTCATTTATTTTTAGCTGAATTTTTTCTATGAGGTTAATATTTTTATAACTAGAAACACCTATTAGAATATCTTTTGAAACTTCAAATTCAACTTTTGACATCATTTTATACATGTTGAGTTTTTTAAGTAATGGCGTAACAGTATCTAAAGTAGTGTATAAATAAAAATCTTTATCTAATTGAAATATATAAAAAATTGATATCAATCTTCCTTTTGGATTGCAGTAGCCACACAATACTCCATTATTTGTTTTTAATATTTTTATATCATTTGTAAATTGGGTATTTAAAAAGTTTCGTGTATCTTCACCATTGCATTTAATTAATACTTTATTACTTAAAATTGATATGGAGTCTTGACCTAATACTTTTTTTATATCTTCGCTAAAATTATAGTTATATTTTAAACCATAATTGTCTATATCTGCTGTATTAGTAATGAATTTTTTAATAAAATCGTTTATCATATTAAACTTTAGTAATATTTGATTATTTATAATCTGGGAGAAAAATGTCGCTATCAAAAGTTCCATTGTCACCGCATCTTCAAGTGTATAGATTACCCCTTGTTGCGCTTGTGTCAATATCACATAGGTTATGTGGTGTCATTAATGGTTTAGGCTATGCATTATTTATAATATTCTTAATTTCGATTGCATCAGGTTATGAAATCTATAGTATTAGCTATGCAGTACTAACAAGCACTATTGGAAAAATTTTAGTAAGTATGTGGGTATTTTCTTTATATTTACATATGTGCAATGGTGTTAGACATTTATTTTGGGATTTTGGTTACGGTTTTAGTGGAAAATCGCCATTAATATCATCGTTTTTAGTTATTTTATTTACAGTATTGATGACAGGTATCACAATATTGCTTTATTTGATGTAGAGAGAGTTTTTAGGAGAGCTAAGTGTTACACGGAAAAAAACATTGGTTATATCATAGATTTACAGCAATCTTACTATTACCATTAATTATTTGGTTTATATATTCTTTAAGTCGGGTTCCTGAAATCACATACAGCAACATGATATTATGGACAAGCAAAACCCCAAATTATATTTTTTTATTTGTCTTAATTTTAATATCGGCACGTCATTTTCAACTTGGCATACAGGTCATTTTAGAAGACTATATATCAAATAAAAAAATACGAGATTTTTATTTAAAACTCATAAATACCATATATTATTTATTATCATTTTTAGGAGTGGCTTCGATAACAAAAATATATTTTGGAGTAAATATCTAGATGAATAAAGATTACGAAATCATAGAACATGAATACGATGTATTGGTAGTTGGTGCCGGGGGTGCCGGTTTAAGAGCAACCCTAGGAATGGCAGCAGAAGGGTTAAAAACCGCATGTATAACAAAAGTATTTCCTACAAGAAGTCATACCGTAGCCGCCCAAGGAGGCATGAGTGCTGCGTTAGGAAACATGGGAAAAGATGATTGGCGCTGGCACATGTACGACACAATTAAAGGTTCTGATTGGTTGGGAGACCAAGATGCTATTGAGTATATGTGTAAAGAGGCTATCCCTTCAGTAATAGAGCTCGAGCATTATGGGGTTCCTTTTTCTAGAACAGAAGCGGGTAAAATTTACCAAAGACCTTTTGGCGGGATGACAACAAATTATGGAGAAGGTACCGCACAGAGAACATGCGCTGCAGCCGACAGAACAGGGCATTCTATATTACATACTTTGTATCAACAATCATTAAAACATGAAGCAGAATTTTTCATAGAGTATTTTGCTATAGACCTAGTTATGGATAATGGTATTTGTACAGGAGTTGTGGCTATTGATTTATCTTCTGGAAAATTGCATTTATTTAAAGGGCATGTAACTTTATTGGCGACTGGCGGATATGGAAGAGCATATTTTTCTGCTACATCAGCGCATACATGTACTGGTGATGGAAGTGGGATGGCGCAAAGAGCCGGAATACCCTTACAAGATATGGAATTTACTCAATTTCATCCAACAGGTATATATGGGGCTGGTTGTTTAATAACAGAAGGATCTAGAGGAGAAGGTGGTTACTTAACAAATTCAGATGGAGAAAGATTTATGGAGCGTTATGCTCCTAATGCAAAAGATTTGGCCTCGAGAGACGTTGTTAGTAGATCTATGACAATAGAGATCAATGAGGGAAGAGGGGTTGGTAAAGAAAAAGACCACATTGAGCTTCATTTAGAACATTTAGGGCAAGATGTAATTAATGAAAAATTACCAGGAATTGCTGAGTCTGCAAGAATATTTGCTGGCGTTGATGTTACAAAAGCACCAATTCCAGTCATTCCTACAGTGCATTACAATATGGGTGGTATTCCTACAAATTATCATGGTGAAGTCGTAAATCCTACAAGTGAAGATGATGAAAAAATAGTACCAGGTTTGATGGCTATTGGAGAAACAGCTTGCGTATCAGTTCATGGCGCTAATAGATTAGGTTCAAACTCACTATTAGATTTAATTGTTTTTGGAAGAGCTGCAGCGAAAAAAGCAGCAAAGCTTGTTAAGCCAGGTACAAAACATAGCAATGTTAATAAACAAGCTATTGATAAGATAATTGGCCGCTTAGATAAGATTAGATACTCATCAGGGAAAAATTTACCATCTCAGTTAAGACTTAATCTCCAAAAAGAGATGCAAAAAAATGTTGCTGTATTTAGGTCAGAGAAAACATTAGAAGAAGGCAGAAAAAATATACATTCTATATATAAAGATTTTTCAGACATTAATTTGAGCGATAAATCTTTAAAATGGAATACTGAGCTTTTAGAAACTTTAGAGTTAGAAAATTTACTGACACAAGGTATTGCATCTGTTGAATCCGCATATAATAGAAAAGAGTCAAGAGGTGCGCATGCTAGAGATGATTATCCCGATAGAAATGATAATGAATGGATGAAACATACAATTGCATCAATTAACGACGATGGTATAGTTGATATTAATTACAGGAAAGTTATTTTAACAACTTTAACAGATGAAGTTGAGGCTGTTCCACCAAAAAAGAGGGTTTATTAAAAGTGGCTGAATTTACATTACCTTTAAATTCTATTGTTAAGAACGGTAGATATTTTAAATGCGAAAACGCAGATAAAAAAAATATTAGAATTTTTAAAATATATAGATATAACCCAGATGACGAAAGTAATCCAAGTGTTGATACGTATGAAATTGATACATCAGATTGTGGTCCAATGATATTAGATGCTCTTCTTAAAATAAAAAATGAAATTGATACAACGATAACTTTCAGAAGATCCTGCAGAGAAGGGATATGCGGTTCTTGCTCTATGAATATCGATGGAAGAAATGCACTAGCATGCACCAAAAGTATTGACGATATAGTTGGCGATATCAAAATATATCCTTTGCCTCATATGCCGGTGCTAAAAGATTTGGTAACTGATCTAACAGATTTCTACAAACAATATGAGTCAGTTAAACCCTGGCTTCAAGCAAATGAGCCTGAAGATCTCGCTACAGAGAGACTCCAATCAAAAGAAGAGTTAGCAGAGTTAGATGGTTCTGACGAGTGCATATTGTGTGCATGTTGCTCAACAAGCTGCCCAAGTTATTGGTGGAATAGCGATAAATATTTAGGCCCAGCAACACTTATGCAAGCTTATAGATGGATCGCAGATTCCCGAGATAATCACCAAAAGGAAAGATTAGAACAATTAGAAGATACATTTAAGCTTTACAAATGCCACACAATTATGAATTGCACAAATGCATGTCCAAAAGGTTTAAATCCAGCAAAACAAATCGCTAAAATTAAATCACTTATAGTTGAAAACAAGATTTAAGATGGAAGATAAAGAAGTCTTATGGAAATGCAGAAGGGGAACCAAAGAACTTGATATATTAATGACAGGTTTCTATCATAAGTTTTATAAAACAGCATCAAAAACACAACAAGACAGTTTTATAAAATTATTATCTCTTGAAGATCCAATATTATACGATTTATTACTTAATAAAATATCTTTAAAAGACATTGCAGTAAATGAAATTGCTGATATGATACGTAATATGAGTTTTGAAGGTAAGTAATACTTCGCTCATACTTAACGAATTAGATAAATAATATTTAAATTATATAGCTAATTTTTTTTTGATTAATACAATATAGAAGA
>CERI01017704.1_pt1 | contig 18451 bp, 14 predicted proteins | sample 350261 | NCBI WGS metagenome assembly CERI01 (sample SAMEA2620979, study PRJEB7988) | marine metagenome | isolation source: saline water (ENVO:00002010), including
ATTAGAACAAAAGGAGAGGCAGGTTCAGGTAATATTGTTGAAGCAGTTACACATATGAAAACTATTGTAAGCGAGATTAAGCATATACTAACCTTGTCAGATAAAGAGCTTCAAATCTATGGTAAAGAAATAAACGCTTCTTATGAAATGCTTAAATTAACAAAAGATAAAAAATCTTTACCAGTTCCCAATTTTAGTGCTGGTGGAATAGCAACACCTGCAGATGCTTCATTAATGATGCAACTAGGAGCTCAATCTGTATTTGTTGGTTCGGGTATATTTAAGGCTAAAGATCCGGAAGGAATGGCAAATGCTGTTGTAGAAGCAACAACTTTCTATGATGACCCTACTGTTGTATGTAAAGTTTCTACAGGGCTTAAAAAAGCTATGGAAGGTTTAGATATTTCTGAAATACCTGAAGATCAACTTTTACAAAAAAGAGGCTGGTAATGACTATTGGTATTTTAGCACTCCAAGGAGATTTTTCATTACATGTAAAAATGCTAGCTAAGTTAAATATTAAAAATATCTTAGTTAAAAAATCTTCTGATTTTGATTTTATTAATGGTTTGATTATTCCTGGAGGAGAATCTACGGTGTTATCTTTACTGATGAATAAGTTCAATTTATATAAAAAAATTAAAAAATTTTCAAAAAATAATTGTATTTACGGCTCGTGTGCTGGAGCAATTCTTCTATCAGAAAAGTGTGATGATAAGAATATTAAACCCTTGAAATTAATTAATATTAAAAGTTTCAGAAATTTTTATGGTAGACAGATTAATTCTTTTACAAAAAAAATTAATATTAACTTTTTAAATAAGCCAATAAAAGTGTCATTTATTAGAGCTCCAAAGTTAAAGTGTCTGTCGAAAAAAATTAATATTTTATCAATTTATAATGATAATCCAGTTCTTGTTAGACAAAATAATATCCTTGTATCTTCATTTCATCCAGAATTATTTTCAGATACCTCTATTCATAAATATTTTATTAATATGGTAAATGAAAATGTATAAAATTTTAGACAAAATAAATAAGCCTGATGATATTAAAAAACTTTCTGTTGAAGATTTAAATCTATTATCAGTTGATGTTTCAAATTATATTCATGAGGTTATATCTGAAAAAGGCGGCCATTATTCTTCTCCAATTGGAGCTGTTGATTTGACAATTGCATTACATTATGTATATAATACTCCAGTAGACAAATTAATTTGGGATGTCGGACATCAAGCTTATGCACATAAAATATTAACTGGAAGAAAAGAAGAATTCAAAAATATTAGACAGTATAATGGAATAAGTGGTTTTCTAAAAATTGATGAAAGTAAGTATGACAGTTTTGGCGCTGGCCATGCAAGCACCTCTATTTCTGCTGGTTTAGGTTATGCTCATTCTAGAGATAAGGATAATAGAAATCACCAAATTGTATCTATCATTGGCGATGGTGCAATGACAGGTGGTTTAGCATATGAGGGTTTGAATAATTTAGGCTTTCATAAAACTCAGTTGACCGTTGTGCTGAATGATAATTCATATTCAATATCGGAAAGTGTAGGGGCCCTTTCAAAATATTTAACTAGAATTGTTACAAACCCTACTTATAATAAACTTAGAAAAGATATTTGGAATCTTACTGGCAAAATTCCAACATTTTCTAATCCTATTAAAAAAATTATAAAAAAAACAGAAGGTAGTTTAAAAGCTTACTTAACACCAGGTATTTTATTTGAGGAATTAGGTTTGAGGTATATTGGCCCAATAGATGGTCATGATATTGATAATATGATTACTGTCTTTAATTCTATAAAAGAAATGAACACTCCTGTTTTGCTACATTTACATACTAATAAATCTAAAGGTATTAATATTGGAGATAAAGATGCTGTAAAATATTATAGCTTATCTGGTACCTCAAATATTTCAAAAATAGAAAAAAATAAAATTTCATACTCTAAGTTATTAGGAAAAACTTTAACAAGATTAGCCGAAACACATGATTTTGAATGTATTACTGCAGCTATGGGTATTGGTACAGGGCTTGAAGAATATTATTCAAAATATAAAAATCGATATATTGATGTTGGAATTGCTGAAGAACATGCAATTACATATGGCGCTGGTTTATCTGCTGATGGTAAAATGCCAGTAATTGCAATTTATTCAACATTCATGCAAAGAGCATATGATTGTTTGCTGCATGATTTTGCACTACAAAAATTACCAGGTTTAATATGCATGGATAGAGCAGGACTTGTAGGAAATGATGGACCGACTCATCACGGTGTTTTTGACATTAACTTCTTGTCATCAATACCTGGGCTTTCAATAACAGCTCCAAAAGATGGATCTGAATTTATGAATTTAATTTATACAGCAATAAAAAATAAATTATTATTAACGGTTAGATATCCAAAAGATAATACTATTTTTAATGAACAGCATGATTTTGAGGAAATAAAAATTGGAACATGGGAATATATAAAAAATAATGATTCAAAAATTTGTGTTCTAACTTTTGGTAGAATGATTGATAATGCTATTTCTGCATCAAAAATTTTAGAAGATGAATTAAATGTTAAAATTACGGTTGTTAATTGTAGGTTTATTAAACCTTTGGATATTATTATGCTTAAGGAATTAGTCATTAAGCACGATTGTTTTGTTACTATTGAGGAGGGAATGATCAGAGGAGGTTTTGGCTCCTCAATTCTTGAGTATTTTTCAAAGAATAATATTTTAAAACCTATTAAAATGATTGGTATCAATGATCATTTTTCGAATCATGGAAATAATTCTCAGTTATTTATAGAAGAAGGTATAGACACAGACTCAATTTTAGAAGTTTTAAGAGAAAATATATAATGTCAAAAAAAAATAATAGAAAATTTGAAACCTTATCAGGGAAAAAGAATAAAAATTTTTATTATCCTGAATCAAAGGATTCTAAGTATAAGAATAAGTTAAATGATCCTGGAAATTATCCATATACTAGAGGAATACATAATAATATGTATAGAGGAAAATTATGGACAATGCGTCAGTTTGCAGGTTTTGGTAAACCTCAAGAAACAAATAAAAGATTTAAATTTTTATTAAAACAAGGTCAAACAGGCTTGTCTGTTGCCTTTGATATGCCAACCTTAATGGGTTATGACCCTGATCATGATTTTTCATTAGGTGAGGTTGGACATTGTGGTGTATCTATTTCAAATTTAAAAGATATGGAGTGTTTATTTGATGGAATAGATTTAACTAAAGTTAGCGTATCTATGACAATAAATGGACCAGCTGTAGTAATATTTGCTTTTTATGTTGCTTTGGCAATCAAAAGAAAAAATGACTTATCTCTTTTAAATGGGACTTTGCAAAATGATATTCTTAAAGAATATATTGCTCAAAAAGAATGGATATATCCACCAAAAGAATCAATGAGAATTATCACAGATATGGTTTCATATTGTAAAGATAATTTACCTAACTATAATACAATTTCAATTAGCGGGTACCATATTAGAGAAGCAGGTTCTACTGCACAACAAGAGCTGGCTTTTACCCTAGCAAATGGTTTTACATATGTTGAACATTGTATTAAAGCAGGGTTAAATGTTGATGATTTTGCACCTCGATTATCTTTTTTCTTTAATGCACATTCAGATTTTTTTGAAGAAATTGCTAAATATAGAGCGGCTAGAAAAATTTGGTCAAATATCATGAAAAATAGATATAAAGCAAAAAATCCGAAATCGCTTAAGTTAAGGTTTCATACACAGACAGCTGGTTGCTCTTTAACAGCACAGCAACCAGAAAACAATATTACTAGAACATCTTTTCAGGCATTATCTGCTGTTTTGGGAGGAACCCAATCTTTACATACAAACTCTATGGATGAAACTTTGGCATTACCATCAGAAAAAGCTGCTGAAATAGCTCTTAGAACTCAGCAAGTTTTAGCTTATGAAACTGGTGTTTCTAATGTAGCAGATCCGCTTGGTGGTTCATGGTATGTTGAGGAACTTACTCAAAAAATGGAAAAGGATGTTTTGAATTATTTTGATAAAATTAGAGATTTAGGTGGTGTAATCAATTGTATTGAATCAGGTTTTTTACAAAAGGAAATAGCAGATTCATCAGCTGATTTAAATCAAAAAATTGATAATAATGAAAGAGTAATTGTTGGTATGAATGATTATATTAATGAAGATGAAAAAATAACAATACCAATTTTGAAAATATCCAAAAAAGTAGAAAATATACAAGTAGATTTGTTAAAAAAATTACGTTTGAGCAGAAATAATGATTTAGTTAAATCCAAGCTTGATAATATTGAAAAAGCATCTAGATCAGATGAGAATTTACTAAATCCTATTATAGATGCTGTTTTAGAGTATGCAACTTTAGGTGAGATTGTTGAATCAATGAAGAATGTCTTTGGTGAATGGCAGGAGAAGTCAGTGATATGAGCAATAATTACTCAATTGGTGTTGAAGAAGAATATATGCTATGTGATAATGCAGGTGATTTATCAAATAAGGCTAATTTATTAATGGATGTTTTGCCTAAGAAACTGCTTGATAGGTACAGCTATGAATTAATCTTATCAGAATTCGAATCAAATACAAGTGTTCATACTGATGTTAATGAATGCATGTCTGAAGTTTCACTTTTAAGAAATACTATAAATGATATTGCACTTAAAAATAATTTTAGAATAGGAATTAGTGGAACTCATCCCACAGCTAAAACAAATAATCAGAAGTTTGTAGTAAATAATTCATATAATTGGGTCTCTGATCAATTAAAATATTATGCTACAAAAAATATAACTTTTTCAATTCATGTGCATATAGGTTTAGATGATAAAGATAAATTAATAAAGGTAACCAACACGCTTAGAAGATGGATTGCTCCTATGCTTGCTCTATCAACAAATTCTCCTTTTTTTGAAGGTGAAAATACAGGTATGTTATCGTCAAGGACATTCCAGTTTGGATTATTTCCTAGATCTGAAATCCCTACTTTTATAAAATCCTATAATGATTATGAAGATTTAATAAATAAATATATTGAAACAAAAACCATATCAAAGCCTCGTCAAATATGGTGGAAAATCAGACCGCATTATGATTATAATACAATTGAATTTAGAGTTTGTGATGTACAAAGATCTTTCGAAAAAACAGAGATGATCATTGCATTAGTTCAAGCGCTTGTTAGAACAATAGTTGAAAACAGAGATTATGACCATGATTACTGCTATGAATATCTAACCGATGCCTTGTGGAAAGCATCATCTAAGGATTTTTCTTGTGCTATCATAGATCCTTATGATAACAAGTTAACCTCAATGAAAGATATGATATATAAAATGATTTCATATTCTGAAAATTCTTTAAATTATTTTGGAAATCAACATGTTTTAAAATCTGTAAAAGATATAGTTGATAATGGTACTGAAGCTAATGAACAAATAGCTTTATATAATGAAAGTGGTTTTAATAAACTAAAAAAATACTTAATGAATTCTGTTGACTATCAATATAAAAGGAGAAATAATGTCTAGGAAAATTGTTCATGTTGTTGGAACAGGAACTATTGGAGAGCCTCTCATTGGTTTACTGTGTGATTTTAAAGATGATCTTGGTATCGATGAAGTAACATTTCATAAAAATACTCCATTAACTACAGATAGATCAAAAGTTCTAAATTTAATAAAAAAAAGAGGTGCACGTTTAACTACTCACGAAGAAAAATTTGATGGTTTCAATGATATAGGTTTAAGTCCTGACTTTAATACTGAAGAAGCCATATCAAGGGCATCTGTTGTTATAGATTGTACACCTAAGGGATTTGGACATATGAATAAAAATAAATATTATCAAAAATATGAAAAAAATACTTTAGGTTTTGTTGCTCAAGGTTCAGAATCTGGATTTGGCAAGCGTTATGCAAGAGGAATTAATGATAGTTCATTGAAAGTTGGAGAAGATAAATATATTCAAATAGTTTCTTGCAATACTCATAATTTATCTACTATTGTGAAAACACTTGTTTTAGATGAAGGTGAAGATAATTTAGTTGAAGGTAAATTTACTTTAATTAGAAGATCTAATGATTTAAGTCAGACATCAAGTTTTGTTCCATCACCGCAAGTTGGATCTCATGGTAGCCCAAGATTTGGTACTCACCATGCAGAAGATGCTCATAAATTGTTTAATACGCTTGGCTTAGACCTGAATTTATATTCATCAGCTATGAAAGTGAATTCACAATACATGCATATTTCTCATTTTTCACTTAAGGTTAAAAATAAAACTTCTATAACTAAGGTAATTGATAAGTTAGAAAAAAATGATAGAGTTGCTTTAACTAATAAGATTAATGCTAATGAAGTTTTTTCTTTTGGGAGAGATCATGGGCATTTTGGAAGAATCTTAAATCAAGTTGTAATTCCCGTTCCATCGCTTGCAATGGTTAATGATAATGAAATCACAGGATTTAGCTTTACTCCACAAGATGGTAATTCAATACTTAGTTCGATTTCAATAGCTGAGTGGTTTCTATATCCAAATTCATACGAAGATAAAATTCAATGTCTTAAGCCTTTATTTTTTGATGAAGTCTAAAATTAATGAAATAAATAACTTTTTTGTTGTTAATAAAATAGATAAAATTTTGCTTTCTATATCTGGTGGTGTAGATAGTATCGTTTTATTAAGAATTTTATTAGAAATAAAAAAAATTAATAAAAAATTAAATGTTTCACTATTTCATACTAATTATAATTTTCATAATAAATCAGATGATGCACAATTACTATGTAAAAAAATATCATTAAAATATGATTTAAAACTTCATCTGTTAAGCACAAAAATAAATAATGGTAATTTTGAACATAATGCCAGAAAAGTTAGATACAATGAAATAATAAATTTATTTAGTGCTCATAATTATGATATTGCATTAACTGCACATAATTACGATGATCAATTAGAGACTCTTATCATGAAAGATGTTGATAATGCAAATTGGATTTCAAGAATAGGAATTAGAACTATTATCAATCATATTTATAGGCCATTGCTAGATACAAATAAAACAGAAATCTATAAATATGCTAAATTATATAATCTAGAGTGGATTGAAGATCAATCTAATCACGATATAAAATTCAAGAGAAATAAAACTAGATTTTTAGTTAATAATAATCGATATAATGACTCTTATTTTAACAGGCTTAAAAAAATAAAGATGACGTCTGATATTAAATATTCAAATTATCTTGCAAAGTTTAGAAATATAAAGAATGATTTTCTTGTAAGAAAAAATAAGTATTTTATTGAATTAAACTTGAATTTTTTAGATACATTTTCATCATTAGAAACTAAGCTTTTTCTTAATTATGTAATATCTAAAACATTTGAAAAAATAACTTTAAAAATAACAGATTTACACTGGAAAAATATTTATCAGATTATTAAAAATGGAAGAAATGGCCTATCTATAAATCTTTCAAAGAAAATTCTTTTGGAAAAAGAAAGGTCCTCTATTATAATATCTATTCCAAGAAAATTTCAATCTGATATGGTTATAAATAATAAAAATAAGAAATATATTTGGTATGATTCTGATATTTCATTTAAATCTTTAAATAATAATTTTACAAATATTATACCTATAAACTTACTTGATACCGGATCATATATATCACATTGGATTAAAGGTGATAAAATTCAACTAAAAAATTCAACTAAAAAATTAAGCGATTTATTTATAAATAATAAAATATCAAATTATGATAAGTTATATTATCCAATAATAAGAAATCGAAGTGGACGAGTGATTTGTGTACCTGGCTTAGCAACTGAGTATAATCAGTATTTTAATAAATCTGAATGTTTGTCTCTACACATTGAAAGAAACAAAGGATATTTTGAAAAATATTAAATATAAAAATCATAATTTTATAAAGTACTTAACTGAAGAAGATATAAATAAGAAAATTCATCATATATCAGATATTTTAAATACTACTTATAAAGATAAAAATCCAATTATCGTTGGTGTTTTAACAGGATGTGTTTTTTTTATGATGGACTTATTAAAAAAATGTAATTTCGATTACGAGATATCATTTATTTCAGCAAAATCTTATAAAGGTGCTAAAAGAGGTAAGCTGTCAGTTGAGGAAATTGATGAGAGTTTTCACAATAGAGATATTATTATTGTTGAGGATATAATAGATTCAGGAGAAACGATAAAAGAAATATATAACAGATTTAATGAAATGAATCCTATCAGCATTAAAGTTATAACTTTACTACATAAAAATATTGCTTCAAATATTGAAATGATAGATTGTATAACAGCATTTAACATTGAAAATAAATTTGTTATTGGATATGGGTTAGATTATAATAATTTATTTAGAAATTTAAAGGATATATATATAGATAATGAGTAAAGATAAAGATAAAATGAAAAATAAGTTGATAAAAAATTTAGGTGGTAATTTTTTATTATGGATTGTAATAATAATTGTTTCAGTATCAGTGCTTCAATATGCATCGATAGCACCTAAATCAATAGAAATAAGTTATGCAGAATTCACGGATGTATTTAAAGAGCAATCTGAGAATATTTCCAAGGTAACCATAGAGGATAAGTTTTTAACTGGAGAATGCAATCCTGGATGTTTTGGTACTTTATCAAACAATGAAATAAGCTCTTTTACAGTTGTTTTACCGGAGTTGACAAATGATTTAGTTAATGAGCTAGTTAACCTAGGTATTGACGTTAAAATCAAGCAAAAAACTCTAACCTTCTTAGATTATGTTTTTCAGTTTTCTCCTTGGATATTAATTCTAGTTTTTTGGTTTTTAATAATGAAAAGAATGCAAGGAGGAGTAGGCGGTCAAAATAATATTTTTTCATTTGCAAAGAGTAAAGCAAAAATTGTCGATTCAAAAAAAACAAAAAAATTATTTAAAGATGTTGCAGGTTGTGAGGAAGCTAAAACTGAACTTCAAGAGATAGTTGACTTTTTAAAAAAATCAGAAAAATATCATAAAATTGGTGCTAAAATTCCCAAGGGTGCACTTTTGTTAGGTCCTCCAGGTACTGGAAAAACATTACTTGCAAAAGCTGTTGCTGGTGAAGCCAATGTACCTTTTTTTACCATTAGTGGTGCTGAGTTTGTTGAAATGTTTGTTGGTGTTGGTGCTAGTAGAGTTAGAGATTTATTCAACCAAGCTAAAACTAATTCACCAAGTATAATATTTATTGATGAGATAGATGCTGTTGGTAGGCATAGAGGTTCAGGCATGGGTGGTGGACATGATGAAAGAGAACAGACATTAAACCAAATTTTAGTAGAAATGGATGGTTTTGATACAAATACTAATGTAATACTACTTGCTGCAACAAATAGGCCTGATGTCTTAGATAAGGCACTATTAAGACCAGGTAGGTTTGATAGGCAAATAGTAGTTGATTCTCCTGATGTTTTTGGCAGAGAAATGATTTTAAAAATTCACACAAAAAAAATACCTCTAAACAAAGATGTAAATTTAAAAGTTGTAGCGCAGGGTACTCCTGGTCTGGTAGGAGCTGATCTTGAAAATCTAGTTAATGAAGCTGCTCTTCTTGCAGCTAGAATGAATCAAACAAAAGTGAGCATGAAGTATTTCGAAGATGCTAAAGATAAGGTTATGATGGGTGTAGAAAGAAAAAGTATGGTTCTTACAGATGATGATAAAAAAATAACTGCATATCATGAAGCTGGCCATGCTTTGGTAGCATATTTTACTAAATTAGCTGACCCTGTTCATAAAATTACAATTGTTCCAAGAGGGAGAGCGATGGGTTTAACTGCTCAAATTCCAGAAGTAGAAAGATATAATTATTCAAATCAATACCTACTTGGTAAACTTGATATACTTATGGGTGGTAGATGTGCAGAGAAAATAATTTTTAATAACTTTACTACAGGGGCAGGTAATGATATATCAGTTGCTACTGATATAGCAAAGAAAATGGTATGTGAATGGGGAATGAGTGAAGCAGTTGGTCCTATGGCATTAGGTCAAAAAGAGGAAGAAGTATTTTTAGGAAAAGGGACGTCTAAATCAAATGAATATAGTGATGAAAAATCAAGATTGGTTGATAACGAAATAACTTCTTTAATTAAAAATGCAGAAAAAAATGCTACAAACCTTCTCAAAAAATATTTGAAGCATCTTCATAACGTTTCTAAAGTATTAATCGAAAGAGAAACTTTGGATAGAAAACAATTCGAAGATATAGTTAAAAATGGTATATCTACGAAAATAAAAGAGACTCCTACAAAAAGAGTAAGGCGTAAATCAACAAAGTCTTAGTTTGTCTTTAAATCTTAACAATAATTTAAAAATTATGGGGATTTTAAATATTACACCTGATTCTTTTTATGATGGTGGAAATCTTAATTCTCTAAACATCAAAAATAAGTTTAATAAAGTTATTTCTTCAGATATTATTGACATAGGAGCTGAGTCAACTCAACCTGGTGCTAAGCCGTTATCTGAAAAACAAGAACTTGAAAGAATTGAAAAGTTTTTAAATTTAAATTTAGATCATAATTGTCTTTCAATAGATTCATATAAACCTAAAGTTATTGAATTTTGTTTAAATAATGGTTTTAATATGATTAATGATATTTCTGGTGGAGGTGATAACTTTACTAATATAGATATTGCCTTTAAGTATAATGTTCCTATTGTATTAATGCATATGAAAGGAAACCCTACAAATATGCAAATAAAGCCGAAATATAATAATTTAATTGATGAAATATCTTATTTTTTTGAAACTCGTCTAAATTATATTAGTAAAATTGGTTTGTCTATTAAAAACATAATTTTAGACCCTGGTATTGGTTTTGGAAAAACTTTTAATGATAATTATGAAATTATTAAAAAAATTAATAATTTTAAAAAATTTAATTGTAGAATTTTAATTGGTTTATCTAGAAAGTCGATGTTGAATTTCAATGGTAATAGTCCTCATCAAAGACTTTATAAAAGTTTATCTATGCAAGCAGTAAGTGTCCTTAATGGAGCAGATATTATAAGAACACACGATCCTGTTGAAACTAGAGATTCCCTTGAACCAATATTAGAATTGAAAAAATATTAATGGAAATTCAAGATTATATAAATAAATCCAATATATGCATAAGTAAATATGAAGATTTAAGGAGTTATCTTTGACGAAAATAAAGTTTCCGATAAGATAATTTTTTATGAATCTAAAACTTCAGAACAAGACTTTTGGGATAATAAACATAAAGCACATGAAGTTTTAAAAAAAATCAAGTATCTTAACGACAAAAAAGATATAATAAGAAACTTAAATTCAAATTTAGATCTTCTAAAATTTCATATTGAAATTGTTAATGATGAAAATTCTGTAAGCGAAGAATCAATATCACACTTAAAAAAAATTGATATTGATTTAAAAAAATTTGAGATGTCTAGTATTATGTCTGAAAAAGATGATGCTAGAGACGCCATTTTAAATATTCATCCTGGAGCAGGGGGAAAAGAATCTGAGGATTGGGCTTTTATGTTATTTAGAATGTACAAAAGATGGGTTGATCAAAATAATTTTGAAATGACAATTTTGAATTATCAAGATGGTGATGAAAATGGTTTAAAAGATGTTTCTTTAGAAATTAAAGGAATTAATGTTTACGGAAATTTAAAGTCGGAAGGTGGAGTACATAGATTGGTTAGAATATCACCATTTGATACCAACTCGAGAAGACACACATCTTTTGCTTCGGTATTTGTCTTTCCAGTGATTGATGATGATATTGATATTGTAATTGAAGATAAAGATTTAAAAATTGATACATACAGAGCAAGTGGCGCTGGTGGTCAACACGTTAATAAAACAGACAGCGCTGTCAGAATAACTCATTTACCTTCTGGAATTGTTTGTCAGTGTCAAAATCAACGTAGCCAGCTTAAAAATAAAAATATTGCAATAAAAATACTTAAGTCTAAATTATATGAATTAAAGATAAAGGAAAATAAAGAAGAAAAAGACAAATTAAATGATCTTAAAAAAGATATTTCTTGGGGAAGTCAAATAAGATCTTATGTTTTTCATCCTTATCAGATGGTAAAAGACCATAGAACGAAGTATGAAACAAGTAATATTAATAATATTTTAGATGGAAATATTAATGAGTTTATAAGAAAATATTTATTATTTAACACGGAGAATAAATGAGTGATAATCAAAAAAATCTAAATGAAATCAAAAAATTTAGATTAGAAAAACTAAAATTTTTAAAAGATAATAATATTGATCCATTTCCACATAATTTTGATAAAAATAATAATATTATTGAAATTAAAAATGATTCTAAAAAATATGAAAATCATGACATATCAATTGCAGGAAGAATTATATCTATAAGGAAAATGGGTAAATCTTCTTTTTTAAATGTTAAGGATATGTCTGGAAAAATACAAGTTTATACAAATAATCAAAACCTTAGTAATGATGAATATGATCTAGTTGTAAGAAAGTTAGATATAGGAGACATTGTTGGTATTAAAGGATCAGTTTTTTATACTAAAACACAAGAATTATCAATAAAAGCAAATAAAGTAGAGCTTCTATCTAAAAACTTACATCCTCTTCCTAATATGAAGGAAAAAGATGGAGAACTATTTTTTTCATTTGATGATAAGGAGCAGAGATATAGAAAAAGATATTTAGATTTGATAATTAATGATGATAGCAGGGATGTATTTATTAGTAGATTTAATATTATTAATAGTATTAGAAATTATTTAAATATAAATAGCTTTATTGAAGTTGAAACACCTGTTCTCCAACCTGTTTATGGAGGAGCAAATGCTAAACCTTTTACTACATATCATAATTCTTTAGATCAGAACCTTTTTTTAAGAATTGCTGATGAATTATATCTTAAAAGATTAATAGTTGGTGGTTTTGAAAAGGTATATGAAATTTCTAAGAATTTTAGAAATGAAGGTATGGATAAAAATCATAATCCGGAGTTTACTATGTTAGAGTTTTATTCTGCATACAGTGATGTCTATGATATGATGGAATTAACTGAAGGTATGATTAAAAACCTAGTAAAAGAAATGAAACTAGAGGTAAATGGTATAGATTTTAAAAAAAATTTTGATGTCTTCAGTTTCTTTGATGTCTTGGATAAATATAGTAATATTAAAATTAGCGAAATGAATACTAAGGAAATACATTCTGTTATGAAAAACAATAATATTCCCTTGGATAAAACCTATGGGTATGCAAAATCTCTAGATAAAGCTTTTTCTTTTTTTGTTGAACCTAAATTAATTAATCCAACTTTTATCATCAATTATCCAATTGAATTATCACCTTTAGCAAAAGTTGAAAGAAATTCAAATGGTAAAATTGTTGAAAGATTTGAATTATTTATGAATAAAATGGAAATTGCAAATTCTTTCAGTGAGTTAAATAATCCTATTGACCAAAAGGAAAGATTCCTTGCTCAACAAAAATTGAAAGATAGTGGCGATGAGGAAGCTCAAGTTCTAGATAATGATTTTATTGAAGCTCTTGAAGTTGGAATGCCTCCAACAGGAGGTGTGGGTATAGGTATTGATAGACTAGTTATGATTTTAACAAACAAAAAATCAATTAAAGATGTTATATTATTTCCAGCTATGAAAAATGAACATTCAAATACTTAAAAAGTTTTTATCTGCAAACGTTTTTAGTATCAATAATAAATCAAGAACAAATTTATATTTAAATAGTTTTTCATTTATTATAACCTCTTTATCAATAATTTTTGTTGTTTTAATATTATCTGTTAATGAAGGTTTTAAAAAAACAGTTAATAATGTAATAGTTGATTTAAATGGTCAATATAAAATATTAAATAAATTGAATGGATATTTAACGGATGATGATGAAAGTATACTTTTATCGATATTGCCTGAAAATTCAATCCTTTCCAAAGTATCGACAAAAGATTTAATAGCTAAGAATAAAAGTTTTTCAGAGCCAGTAAATGTGATAGCATTTAGTAATTCTAATGATTTCATACATGATCTTCAAGGTATTTTATTAGAAGGCTCAATATCAGATAGTGATATTATAATAGGAAAAATTCTATCTGAAAAGCTAAATGTAAGTGTTGGCTCAACATTGACTTTAATTAATATAGAATCTAATAATATTGAGAATATTGAATTAATAAAAGTTGGAGGAATATTTAAATCTAATATACCAGCATATGATACATATAGGATTTATGGAAATAGGGCATTGTTTAAAAATTTTATAAATGAGAATTATGATTATTTTTTAACTAATGAAGATTTCAAAAGTAGCTTGCTTAATAATAAATATTTGATAAAAAATATTTTTCAGATAAATGATGACCTCTTTAAGTGGCTTAATGCATATGACTTTCCAATAAAAATGCTTGTTTTTTTTATAATGCTGATATGCATTTTTAATATTCTTCAAAATAACCTCTTGTATATATCATATTATAAAAATGATTTCTTTATCTTGAAGACACTTGGGCTGAATAATATCTATATTTATTTTATAATACTACTAAGGTCTTTTTTTGTCTTATTTTTAAGCTCAATTGTCGGTTTTTCTTTTGCTTATATATTGCTTAATATCGAACAAAAAATTAATCTCATAAATCTTCCAGATTACGTGTATTTCACCAATTCTATCCCAATACATATAGATTATATGTTGCCAGTTTATATATTTCCATTATTATTAATAATTATGTCTATCATTTCTTTATATTTCTACAATTCTTTTATTAAAAAGTATGAGTTTTAAGCAATTATTTACATTCTTTGTTAAAGATAGTCATGGAAAGCCTAAACTATCATTAATTCCCTCAATTTTTGGATTGCTGATAGGTTCGTATTCAATTTTCATGATTATGTCAATTATGGATGGTATTGAAATAAATTTTTCAAATAAAATCAACTCTTATCATTATAAATATTTTGTAAATCATGATATTATTAAGAATAAATCATTTGATTATAGTAATTTTAATAGTGGTCATGAAAAAATTGCATGTATTAATGAATCTAATATATACACTCATATTTTAGGCTTTGATAAGTTAGATGTTTATTTTAAACAAAAATTATCTAAATATTCATCTTTCAATAACGAATCTCTCATTCAAAATAATCACGTAATAATAGGTCGTGATATCGCTAGTAAATTCGATCTTGAGATAGGGGATAGTCTATCAATTTTTTATCCATCAGATATTAATATAGCATCAAGCTTCACAACAATAAAACCGTATGTAGTTTATGCTATTTTTAATATCCCTTTTTTAGATTATAATAGTAATATTTTTACTCAATTAAATAATTTAGATATTGATGATAGCTACAATATTAAATATTATTATGATAATTTAGATTTTTCTAAAAACATTGAATATAACAAAAACAATGTGTATTCAAATCTTATTATCGATGGATTAAACCTGGAAAAGAAAGTATACTATTTTTTTGCTTTTTTTGCTATTATATTATCATGTTTTATATTTTTTTCAACAATGGTCATACTGATTAACGATAAATCTAAGCAGTTTATAACACTTAATGTTCTAGGAATGAATATTAATAAAATAATTCTGAAGTTATTTATTTTAAATTATATAATGTCATCATTAATTGTTTTGTCTACTATTCTTTTTGTAAATGGTTCATTATTTTTATATCATCAATATAATATATTATCTTTTATTTATAGTTCATTGCCATTTTTACCAAATTATATATCATTAATAAATTTTGAAGTATCAATTTTATTTTTTATTATAACAGTAATTATATCTTTTTTTTCAACATTACCAATATATTATTTAGATAGGAAAGAGAGTCATGTTAGATTTTAGTAACATAACAAAAAAATACACCAACAATAATATTGAAAATTTAGTTTTATCAAACGCTAGTATAAGAATATCAAATTCTGAAATTAATTTAATTACAGGCAATTCTGGAGTTGGTAAATCAACATTGCTTAATATTATGGGTTGTTTGATTAAGCCTGATAAAGGTAAGGTTTCCATGCATGGTGTAAGCCATGACTTAAGTAAGGATAATCTATCAAAATTTAGGATTCAATTATTTTCATATTTATTCCAAGATTTTAACTTGCTTCCTGAGTTCAATGTCTACGAAAATCTTATGATACCAAGCTATATTAATAAATTAAATTTAAAAAAAACAAAACTAAACATAGATAAATATATGAAATATGTAGATTTAGATCATTTGAAACTTGCCTATCCTTCTACATTGTCACACGGTGAAAAACAGAGAGTTGCTATGTTGAGGTCATTATTGGGTGGTAAAAAGATTATTTTAGCAGATGAACCTACAGGTAATTTAGATGAAATTAATACTAAGCTTTTATTAGAATTAATTGTTAATATAAACAAAGAGCTGGGATATACATTTGTAATAACTAGCCACGATATAAGTTTTAAAAATATTTCAAACAATATTTTCAAAATCTATAATAAAAAAATTGATAAAATAAAATGAGTGAAAATTATACAAAAGGTATACAAAGGCTTTTAAAAATTGCAAAAGAGGAGTCTCTTAAAATAGGACATTCTTATGTTGGATCAGAACATCTTTTGCTAGCTATTATTAAAGATTCTAAAGGTAGTGCTTCAAATACTCTTATAGCTATAGGTTGTAATATTGAGAAAATGCAATCTTTATTAAAAGAATCATTAACCGCTTCAAACGTAACTTCAACTTTAGGGCATTTGCCTTTAACTAGAAGAGCTGAAAGAATTTTAAAGAACTCTTTTATTGAAGCTAAAAATGATAACAGAAAAAGCTCTGGTCAGAATGATTTATTACTATCAATGCTTCTTGAAAATGATTGCACTTTGTATAAAATCTTTAATCTATGTTCAGTTGACTACCAAATAATCAAATCATATGTTACTTCAAGTAACAATATTAAAATAATTCATAAAAAGAAATATTCTGAGCCAGACAAAGAATCTACATTGAAAATGTTTTCTAGAAATATTAGTGATCTTGCTTCAAGTGGTAAGCTTGATCCTGTTATTGGAAGAAATGAAGAAATTGAAAGATTATCTCAAATTCTTTCACGAAGAAAAAAAAATAATCCTGTTTTAATTGGTGAGCCTGGAGTTGGGAAAACGGCAATTGTAGAAGGTCTTGCTTTAAGAATACTTGATAAAAAAGTTCCAAGACTACTTTGGGATTATACGTTAATTTCACTTGATATTCCTGGTATGCTAGCAGGTACTAAGTACAGAGGGCAATTTGAAGAAAGAATGCGAAAAATGATGCAGGAAATAGAAAAATCTTCAAATATAATTTTATTCATTGACGAGCTTCATACAATAGTTGGAGCAGGAAGTGCAGCTGGTTCACTTGATGCTGCAAATATGTTAAAACCTGCACTTGCAAGAGGAGATATTCAGATAGTCGGTGCTACGACTTTAAGTGAGTATAGAAAATATATAGAGTCAGATGGTGCTTTAGATAGAAGGTTCCAAAAGATTATTGTCTACCAACCTTCAATTAAAAGTACAGTAGATATACTAAATGGTATTAAAGATAAGTATGAACTACATCATAAAGTTAAAATTTCTAAAGATGCAATAAGTGCCTGTGTTGAATTGAGTGATAGATATATTAATGATAGGTTTTTACCAGATAAGGCAATAGATATAATGGATGAGGTATGTTCTCGTATTAGTCTAAACAGTTCATCTGTACCTGATTCAGTTATCAAATTAGAAAAAAAACTTAAACTTATAACTGATACTAAAAATAAAGATATTATAAATCAGCATTTTGAAAACGCTGCGAAATTAAGAGATAAAGAAAAAAAAATTTTAAACAAAATTGATTTTATAAATAATCAACTTAAATTAACTTCCGTAAATGATGATATGGTAGAGATAACGGACAAAGATGTAGCAGATACAGTCTCACTAATATCTGGCATTCCAATCTCTAAAATTAATGAACGAGAATCTGTTAAAATTCTTAGTATAAAAGATAATATAACTAAATTTATCGTTGGACAAGATTACGCTGTTGATAAGTTGGTTTCTGCTATACAGAGATCTAGGTCAGGGTTTAAAAATCCAAATCACCCTATAGGTTCATTTATGTTTTTAGGTCCAACAGGTGTAGGGAAGACTGAACTTGCAAAGCAATTAGCTCACTCTTTATTTAATAAGAAAGAATCCTTAATTAAAATAGATATGTCTGAATATATGGAACGATATAATGTTTCGCGTTTAATAGGAGCTCCACCAGGATATGTTGGATATGAAGAAGGAGGGTTTTTATCTGAAAAAGTAAGAAGAAATCCT
>CERI01117000.1_pt1 | contig 18444 bp, 20 predicted proteins | sample 350261 | NCBI WGS metagenome assembly CERI01 (sample SAMEA2620979, study PRJEB7988) | marine metagenome | isolation source: saline water (ENVO:00002010), including
AGCAGTTGTGAAATCGATCCTTATATCTTGAAAACACAAATCGTTCCTCCTGTTTGTCCTATGTGTCCTACTTCTAGTTGTGACCATGTTAACCCTAGTTCTTCTCCTGAACGTTGCAATGTTTTTGTCAATGATAAAGGAGTATTGGTAAATTGTCATGGAGTAGAAATTAATACAAGAGCTCCTGCTTCTGTTGCTCCTACTTCTGTTGCTCCTGCAGGTACTTCTTCCATGAGTCCCGAACAGTATTTCGGTCAAGGTATAACCGATACCCTTCAAACAGGATTGACAACCGCAGGTGGCACTATTGATAATGCTCTTACACAAACAGCTGGGTTAGCAGGAAAAGGATTAGATGATGCAACCAACCTAGCTGGAACTACCGTAAAAACAGCAGGTTCAACCGTAAATAGTGCTTTACAAACTACCGGACAAACAGCTACCGGATTAGCTGATGGTTTGGAAGGAGCTGTTACCGGTATTACTGGAGATGTGACAAAAATGGTTTCTGGATTAGGTTCAGATGTTACTGGTGTTGCCAATAAAGGTATTGGTACAGTTGATAATGCAGTAACGAACGTAGCAGGAATCGGTTCGGACGTTGTAAACAGAACAGCGGATATTGGACAACAAGCACTTGGTTCTGCTACTGGATTAGCTTATGCTACCGGTGCAGGTGCATATGACTTGGCTCAACAAGGTTTATACAGAGATCCTTATGGCGTTGTTCGTTATCCTAATGGAACTCCTTACCCGGTTGAAATGGTCCCTCACCAAGGACAACAACCCCATTATCCTGGTTATCCCGTATACCAAACTGGCGTATATCAAGGATATGGTACCTGTGCCAATCCTTATCCTATGCAACCTACAGGATACGAAGTAATGCCAGTGACCAATGATTTTTCCCAATTTTCTTAAATGAAGGATTAAAAGGGAACATTTTGAGTATCCAGTATAAATAAACACATTCTTAACAATGTGTTTATTGCGTTATTATTGAATTAATAAAAAACCGAATTAAAGTAGGAATCGAATATTAATTAGTATGGATTATAATAATATTCTTAATAGAAAACAAATAGAAACAGAAATAACAAATATTTTATGTAATTATCAAAAATTATGTTCCAATATTTCTTTCAAAAAAGGGATCTATCTTTATGGAGCACCAGGTTCGGGAAAAACGTATTTTGTAGAACAGTTATTAAAAAAATTAGAGTATGATGTCATAAAATATGATGCGGGTGATGTTCGTAATAAATCATTGATAGACACCATTACATCGAACAACGTTTCCAATATGAATGTGTTAGATATGATGAAGGGTAAAAAACGAAAAATAGTCATTCTTATGGATGAAATAGATGGAATGAATAATGGGGATAAAGGGGGGATAAATGCACTCATTAAATTGATACGTCAAAAAAAAACGAAAAAACAAAAATTAGAAAATCTCACTTTAAACCCTATTATTTGTATTGGTACGTATTATATGGATAAGAAGATCAAAGAATTAATGAAAGTGTGTCATATTTTTGAAATGAAAACACCAGCACTAAACGAAATGGATACATTATTAAAACAATTCTTACCAGCAAGCGAAAAAAAATACAAAGGAAAAATATTGGATTATATTCAAGGCGATTTACGGAAACTCAACTTTATAGAAAAGTTGTTTACCAAACATTCCAATAAAATAAATGGAGAATTCTTGGAAAATATCTTTCAACAAAAATCGTGCAATGAAGATTCCAAGCAAATCACAAACACATTGTTTCAAAAATACATACCTTTTGAGCAACACAATATTAAATTAAATGATAATGACCGCACAATTGTCGCGTTGTTATATCACGAAAATATTATAGATATTTTGAAGAAAATACCAGGTAACAACAATGACTTTTACATAAAATTCTTAGAAAATATTTGTTTTTCCGATTATTTTGACCGAATTACCTTTCAAAATCAGATTTGGATTTTCAATGAAATGAGTTCCTTAATCAAAACATTTTACAATAATTATTTATTTCATAACCATCTGACAGAACGGAATATAGAAGCAACGTCCTTAAATGAGATTCGTTTTACCAAAGTATTAACCAAATACTCTACTGAATATAACAATTCGTTGTTTTTGGCGGGTTTATGTCAACAATTAAATATGGAATTAAAAGATGTGTTTTGTTTGTTCCAAGAGCTTCGTTATAAATATGGGAACCAAGAAATAGATATTTGCAGTTTATTTGAAAGTGGACAACCATTAGAACATGCCTTTGACGGCTATGAAATTAGTAAATTAGATATAAAGCGTATGTACCGATTTTTGGATAAAGTAGTGAAAAAAGAAAGCATAACTGAAGAGATAGAATAGTTATAGTCAATATATTGTTATATTTTTAAATGAAACCATTACATATACTATTATGGTTTCATCAGAATTGATACAAAATTTATGTACGTTTGTTAGTAATATAATAGCCACGACATTAGTATATCCCCTGGATACTATACGGTTAAAAAAACAATTACATTTACCGATTGATTACAAAATTAATCCTTTGTATAAAGGATATTATGCTGGCATTTTACGACAAATATGTTATTCTTCTCCAAATCTAATTATTTATCGTAATTTTACAAAGAAATACCAAGACACTTATCAGATGGTTCCTAGTGTAACGCACAAGATTCTGTTTTCGGGATTTTCTGGCGGAGTTGCGGGTGCAATCGGAAACCCCTCCGAACTTTTATTAGTACGTTCGATTCAAGATACGTCGGGGAAAAATATAGTCCAATTGGGAAAACAAATTTATCAACAACACGGATTCAAAGCATTTACAACAGGAATGGTGCCTATGACCTTACGATGTTCAGTCTATAATATGGGTCGCCTTCCGACCTATAGCGAAACGAAGGAGTGGATACAAACGAATTATCCTCACTATAAAGGTACTGTGGTCTCGCATGGTATTAGTGCCACCCTAGGTTCGGTCATGGGAATTGTGATTAGTAATCCGTTAGATGTAGTAAAATCAAGAATGCAATCGCAAAAAAACACAATGTCTTTGTATGAACTAAGCACATCGATGTTAAGAAAAGATGGAATCAAGGGATTTTACAGCGGATTTTACCCAGGTTTAATAAAAAGTGCTCCCCATTCTATTTTATCCTTTGTTTTTGCTGAACAAATGACTCTTTTTTTTACAGGTAGAGAATTGTTTTAATGGGTTCTTATTAACCATGTTTTTTCAAGCATTATTATATAATGCTTAAAAATTTAGTCTCTCATTTCCATAATTATAGTTTGGTTTATTTTCTAATACTCGTATTATTTGTTATCCTCTTTTTTCAATTTATTTATCCCCTTTTTCATGTGGAAGAAGGTTTAGAGGGGGTAAAAGGAAGAGGATATTGCGAAGACAGTGCTGAATATATTGAACCCGTGTTTTATGACGATTTTATTACTCCAGAGCAAGCGCAACAAATACTTCAAAAAGCCAATCCAGAATTTATCGAGAGTACGGTCGTATCCGGTTCAGATAATAATATTCGCAAAAGCCAAACCGCTTGGTTATCCAAGAATGACCCCCCTGTAAAAGAAATTATAGAAAAGGTTTGTGCTATAACCAATATCCCTTTTTCGCATGCTGAAAAAATGCAAGTCGTAAAATATGATCCGGATGGTTTTTATAACGAACACTGGGATGCGGCATGTGAAGATCGACCTGAATGTGTCGAATTCGAGAAAAACGGGGGTCAACGAAAAATCACCATGTTGATTTATTTAAATGATGACTTTGAAGGAGGTGAAACAAAGTTTCCAAATATGAAAACATCCTTTAAACCGAAACGCAATGGTGGACTGTTATTTAGGAGTTTAGAGGAAGGGGGTGGACATAAATGTCATCCTAAGGCTTTACATGCTGGTGTTCCTGTAAAAAGTGGACAAAAATACATATGTAACGTTTGGTTGCGTGAAAGGCCTCATAGGGACTAATCGTTATAATACCTTTATTTCAATGTAAATGTATTATATCAATGAATAATGAACAGTTTGAAACCAATTATAGTGCTATTGTGGAACCAAAATACGGACAACAACGTAATTCAATAACCGATGAATTATTTACCAATAATATTGGAGCACCTCATTCTTATTCTATACCCAAAGACAAGCGTGTGGATATGACGCAATATCATAGTTATAGTATTGACCCAGCTGGATGTAAGGATGCGGACGACGCTTTTTCTGTCTATCAGGAAGATGATCGTCTCTATTTAGCCATCCACATTGCCGATCCAACGGAATATATCGAACTCGATTCCGTTCTTTGGAAAGATATTGTCCAGCGAACCACTACAAAGTATCCATCGAATCGCCCTCCGATTCACATGATGCCAGAAAAAGTATTACAATTATCCAGTTTGCAAGGAGACGAAAACGGCACCCAGAAAAACGCCATTTCTGTGATCAGTGAAATAGACACAGCTACTTACGAACCATTACACGGAATTAAACTACTCTTTACAACCATCACTGTCAAAAAGGACCATGCTTTTAGTTATCAGAGTGCATCACAATTATGTGAGACCCACGAAGTATTGAAAACCGCACTCGCTATTAGCGAAACATTAAAAGCAAAACGTTCTTTAAAGACCACCGGTATCAAATTAAACGAAGTTTGTACTGCCTATCCGATTTATGAACCGGACCATGTATATTTATACGAAGATTCCTCCAAAGAAAGATTAATGAAACAAATGATTGCGGAATTCGCGATTTTCGCCAATTCCTTTGTCGGCGAATATTTGAAAATCCATTTGAACGTGGGGATTTTCCGTACATGTAACGCAAGCGAATGGCTACAAACCGTTTATAGTGGCATATCCGGTGACGAATTATTACAAGAAATCATTACCAACGGTATTAAAGCGGATTATATGGCGAACGTCCAATCCCATGATTTAGTGGGTATGCCGGAATATTGTCATTTTACGTCGCCTATTCGCCGACTGTCCGATTGCATATGTCATTATTTACTGAAATATATATATTTTAAGGAAAAACACAATGCGTCACCTTTTACAGACAACGAATTAGAACATTTGGCAGGAAGGTGTTTACAAGTAACACGTGCCGAAAAAAAGAACCAATATCTAGATATTAAGTTTCGGTTATTGCAGGTTATGAGTAACATGATTGCACAAGACGGTATTATTCAAATTACGTATTATGTAACGGGATATAGGGGGTTGTTTTTGAATCTGATTATTTGTAAAATAAATAATTTCCATGTTCATATGTCCTATACATTGCGCGTTCGTAATTTCACGAAAATCATTAATCCCAAAGATAAATATAATTTAGTTATTAATGAAGTGAACTGTATTACTCAATACGATGAACATACGATTCCACAATTAGACAAACATATTTTATCCATATAAAACGTTTAAATAAAACAATCATAATAGTAGTATAATGGGTAACTACCTTTCTAATTCAATTGAACCTGAGGAACAAATAACCTGTATTATTTGTAACGCAAGAGTAGAGAAAGCAGATTATATCGATTTAGGATGTTCTCAATGTAAGAAACGAATCAAAGGTTATTTTCATAACGATTGTTTTCATAATTATGTAGACGAATACAATGGAATCTTTCTTTGTTTTGACTGTAAATATAAAAAAGAAAATGAGGAAACAAATAATATCGTATAACAATAAAAATTTACAAATATACATTTTTATTGTTTTTTTTGATTATATATCATCGATTTTAGGGAATTCAATATCCAGTTTGCCCGGAATCTTCCCTTTATTTAGCTGATATAAACAATTCATAAAATCTTCATCATATTGCATATAAGTCTTTCGTAGGTCTCCAATATAATTACCGAAATTCTCAATACCATCGTCATTCAAGTTATCATATTTTTGTCGCAAGTTTTCTATGTTGTCTGTTTTTAGTTCTTTGTACATTTCCTCTAATCGTTTTTCTGAAATAATAAAACTGAACGATATATCAAATACCATGTGATTTTTTTGTTGTTCATCCATACTATTTACATTTCTCATTGTTCCAATACCGTGAATATGATTGTTTTCTTCGTTCCATTCCCAACCGGTCCAATATACAGGTTTTTTATACCAATAATACTTTTGATCTGATTCATCATAACACAAAGACATCAAATAAATTTTACTATAAGCAAGTTCTCCCCACATTTCACACATGTTATCCCTCTCTTCTGTATCTACAATAGGCGCGTTGATATTAAACTCCTCGATGTATTGTGATGCGTTTTCGTAATAAGCCATTCTTAATTCGTTTATAAAATATACTGGTTTTCTATTTAAAACAAGCCTTTCAATTTTCTATTTTTTTCTGACTACTATATATATATATATAGTATGCCAATCGATATTCGACTTTTAGGAGATGACGGAAAAAGCCTTTTTAAGGAATGGAACGAAAAAGTAAAGAAACACAACAAATATACTGTAAAAAACAAATACCACAAAGAACACAAAATGGATATGTGGCACAAAGATTTAAACGATTTAAATGATTATTATCGCAAAGCATTAAAATCCATGGAAAGTGACAAGAAGAAGGAAATTATGGAATTAAAAAAGGCTGCCAAGGAAGCCGAAAGAATGGCCAAAGAAGCCGAAGAGAAAGCCAAGGAAGAACGTTCCCTTAAAAGAAAAATGAACAAAGAAACACGTCGTTCAGCATTAGCGAAAATGACGCCTCGTCGTTCTTCTCGTTTAGCTAAAAAAGAGAAAAAACCTCGTTGTTCTAAGGGAACCCATAGAAACAAGAAATCCGGAAACTGTGAAAAAAAATCTATGCAAACCAGAAAACGTTGTCCCAATGGAACACGCAAAAACAAGAAATCGGGAAAATGCGAATAATTAAATTTTTTTGATCAATACTTTTTTTTGATCCAAAAAATAAGACACCAAATCGTCGTTTTTGTAATCATGAATATACTTAATTTCTTTGACACCTGAAGCTAATAAAAGACGCGTACAAATCAAACACGGATAATGCGTTACATAAGCTACACATTCTAAAGACGACACCCCACGTTTAGCACAATCACACAAAGCATTTTGTTCCGCGTGTATTGTCGCTTGTTCATGTCCGTCGCGTACAATACTATTATGGTCACACCCCGGCAAAAATCCATTGTATCCTTGACTCACAATGCGATTGTCTTTCACTAACAAACACCCTACTTGTAAACGTTCACAAGGAGAACGTTTAGAAGTCACCTGCACAATTTCTTTAAAATATTCATCCCAACTGGGTCGTTCCATTGGATATATCATAACTACTACTATTAAATGGTTTATCGAATTTTATTATAATGTTGTTCTAGTTTCTGACGTAGATTTATATTATCCCTTTCCACGCAATAAAGCTTTTGTTGAAGAACCTCAATCGTCGTCCGTTGCTTTTCCAAAATGTCAACCGTTTCTCGTAGACCTAATTCTTGAATACCTTGTGAACCCACTACTTTTATCTTGGGAACACTTGCATGAATAATGTTTTGCATATTCGAACGTTCTTCTTTCATTACATGTAAATACTGCAATACATCCTTTTTCATTTTCGGATCTCCAAGAGAATACGAATCTAGCAACTCATCCATATATTTTGTAAAAAAATCAAAAATCATAGTCTCCTTTTCCTTACGTATAAAATCGTGTACTTTTAATTTACTAATGACGTGTTGCGTATTTGGATTTTTTAATAAATCATATTTATTGACCGAATTATGATTATGAGCAAATACCAATATGGTTTTGAGTGGATTTAGTTGAACCATGGGAATAGTATAATTTTTCAGAAAGTTGCGTTCTTCTGCTAAACAAGCTAAATCGTCGTATTGTGTTTCTTGTAATAATGATTTGCGAAAAGCAAATGTACCTGCAGTCGCATGATTTTCTCCATAAGGACCAAATTGAATCATTTGTGAAGTACGATTGAAATATATATATAATTTACTCGAACCGGCTATCATGGCCCAAGGATTATTTTGTAGTTTCGAAACCGCATGACTGACCCTCTCGGGTGGATAATAATCATCGTCGTCCATATAAACAATATACGACCCCTTTGTTTTTTTATGCATGAAATTACGTTTTTCCCCTAAAGTCATTTTTTCTTCAAACCGATAGTATTTGATTTGGGGGAGGTCGAGTTCTTTAATCAAATGTTCAATACTATCGGTGCCATCATCTACAATAATCCATTCCATTCGTTCTATAGGATAGGTTTGATGTTGAAAACATTGAAACATGATAGGAATAAAGGGTCTTCGATTATAAGTTGGGGTACACACGGATACCAATGGATATTTTTTGTTTATTTCCATGAATTACAAAATAAACAACTATTTATTCCGGGTTTTTAACGAATAAAGAACTTAATCCAGGAACTGGTGGTTCATCCGTCGTCGGAATCGGCAGGTCGACACTACTTGGTTTTTCTATAAATTCATTTCCTTCAAACATAGCAGTCGAAGAAGGTACCGGAATTGGTTGAATAGGGGTTTTATCTGCCTTGGAAGGCATTTCATATTGAATGTAATTGTATTTTTGTATGGCCCAGGTAATTAGCAAACCGATAATTAAAATGTTGATTAAAATCAACCATGTAAACAAATATTTGAAGGCTTGTGATAAAGAACTAGGACTCATTGCACTTGCACTAAACTTGCTTGCTATAGAAGATTGGAACCCCTTCAAATAAATACCTATTCCTCCCAATAATAATAATATCATTACGATTTCGAACATATAGGCCGTGCCCCAGTCAGCAATCTTCGTGCCATAGTGATATAAATACAAATGTATTTTATTAAATTGGAAAATGGGGGGATTCACACAAGGGTCATGCCATGCAAGGTTCGGTCCTAATTTGGCAATGTTTTCGCTGATGCCTGTGAATGTATTGAATGTATTTGTTCCTTGATAAAAGAGGACACCGAAAAATGAATACAATACCAAATATGCAAATACAAATAAGATACCTAGAGGAATACTGACACCAATCGTCCACGCTGCGTAGAAAAATAACATCACAAAGAATACAGGATATCCGAAAAACCATGGATATTCGAAGGTAAGCAAGGAACCCATTCCTGATTCAAAGAAATAATATTTGAGTGCATAGTAAAAAGCAACTACTATTGCAAATGCTGATATAATCGATGTTCCGAATTTGTGATTCCATGCATTAATAAAATCCACCAACAAAACATATTGTAAATTGGCAGCTACTAAAACCATAAACAAAATAAACAGCAAAATATAAATCACATTGTTATAAACGTATTTTTGAATTCTTTCCGCCGTGCCAATCAAAATCGAATTAAATTTCTCTACTACGCGACAACCTGGACCAAACATTCCGTATAACAAATTACTGTAATTATACAGATAATCCGCGTTTAATGTGTAGCGTATATTATCCCTTGTTTTCAAATAAAAAGCAACATAATACCAATTGTATACGAATATCCATACCATTAACAACATTAAAAACTTCTGGGTTTGCTCTTTAAACGTAGTTATTTCGCTTTCCGTAGCGGTATTTTGGGTCAAAGAATTTGCTACTTTCGTCAATACAATACTCAAATTCTCATTAAATTGGATGATAAACAATTGGATGGATTTCTTCAATAAAATCAAATAACTAAACAATAAACTAAAAAAATATTTTATTAACTGACTCATTTCAGAAAACATGAGTCCAATTGTTTTTGACACCCCCTTCAAATCAAGATAGTTCAGATTCATATTTCCATATACACTTGTATCTTGCTCTGGTGGTTTGAAAGCGTTTTCTAAACTAGAGTAAAAGGAGTTACCGTTGGTAATGGATGTAATTCCGTCTAAAATAGAGCTCACTTCACCCCCTAATTTTGTTCCCACTTCCTCTGGACTACTGAAATTTGACGCCATTTTGGAATTAATATCTTGATTAATGCTATCTTCCATTTTCTTTTTCTCAGCATCAAGTTCCGCTGCTACTGAACTCGGAGGCAACCCTGGAGACGATCCAGTAGTTAATCCTTCCGTAATAGTAGAAAATGGTTCATTGCAATTTTTATTATTTCCTTTTTTCCATGTTGTCATTCTATTATTAAAACTCTATATAATAGAATAACATATATAACCTATAACTTTTACAATTAGCGTGCATACATCATTCCGCAATTTCCTCCAATAAAAGACATTACATTATACCTTTCCTCAAACAAATACAGATTGTAGTTATAACTATACAAAGCCCATGCGGGTTTCTGTGAAATAGTAATGGGTTGACCACTATCATCACAATTGATTTCTAAATTACTCCCGTCTTCATCCAAAGGAGGTAAAAACGTCGTAAATTCCAATTCCACGTTCTTGAATTTACTCATATTAATCGCTCCCGAAGGTTGGTAAACAAATGGACTGGTGTCCAAACAAAAATTATAACAATACAATCCGTCCTTAGCATAACCAGCCGTACGAACATATTTTTCTACGTAATTGAATACAGAGGCAGGTAAGCTATTTTCACGATATTCCCCCGATAAAATAATGGCACCCGTTTCCATAATTTCATAGTGATTTCCGCTATTAAAATTACCGGTTATATACAACCCACTATTACTATCCAGACTAATGTTTTGAGGAATCGTTTCATATGCCCAATTGCTATAATTGGACCATTCATTACGTAAAAAGGCGTCACTGCGCTGAAAATACCACATCCAAGAACTCACCATACCACTCGAGGATTCTAATTTTACCCTCGACGTTCCTAATACATCTAAAAACGTATATTCGAATATATCTTTTACTAAATAAACCTGGTCTTGCGCCGCAAATAATTGTTGTTCTTCTTCGGATAAAAAGCAGTAATTACAAAGTAAATGAACATCTGCGTTCCATGTATTCAATTGGTTTTCGTAATTGTTGGGAGAAAGGTCGTAAGAAGGTGGTGTTTGAAGGAAACGATAAATCTGAAATTGACTCTGATTGAAATCGGGTCTAACATAGGGATAATTATCGGCACTATTAAATACGTCTCTTACCTGAAATAAATTGCTAATGGGTCGCAACGTAACATTAATAATGAGTTCATTGTATTGCAGAGATACCAAAGGGAAAGAACACTTCGACTCCAAACCAAACCACGTGTTTAAAGGAATATACAATTGTGTTCCACGAATAGACGGCTCAGCACCGTTACTGCTCGTCGTATACATTGCATTGGGATATGTATTTTTCTGAAATGGTGAACCATCTGTTCGTCTTTTCCATAATGCGGGATCGTTATATTCGGGTACATTTCCAGTCATTTTATTAAACAATGCTTTTTTCTCACTATCAAAATCTCTTTGCACCATTGCATTTAAATATCGACCTGAATATTTTTGTAGCAAATGGCTCCCACAAGTGATTTCAATTTCTTCAATTATTTGTGTACCAATGTCTTGTATCCAACGGAACTCATAAGGCGACCACTTATTATCAGTCGCAGTACTCGGCGACCACACCGGGCTCCATATATCGGGTAAATTAACGACTAAATAAGTATCCATTAACAAATCGGCATATCGTTTTACCTTAAAACTGAATTTAGACGATTCCGATAATCGCAATTCTCTAGACCCTTCGAAATCCAGCCGGAATTTCTGCATACCAAAATTAGTATATTTGGAGTAAGTCGCTTTAAAGAAGGTTTTGGACGGATTTCCTGTTAAAAAAATATTAGCACTTCCTTGCGATATAATATTCATTAATCCTCCTGCCATGTTCAATATATAATAGCCATCTATATTTTTCTATATTTTTGTTCTGTTAACTAACTTTCTATATATGAATTATATATATGGCAAGATTTATTGATTATGTTCTATTATTCACAGCGACAGCTATCATTATTTATGTTTTAGTAAGAATGATAAATAAAAAAATAGAGGATAGAGGCACATCTGATCCACCTTATAATGACAGTGTAAACTCTGCCCAAATGAAACAACTCTATTCCATAGAACAAAGTTCGCAAGGAGTATCCATTAAAAACGCCTCTTTCCCTACTACTGAAAACAATGCACTACGAAATTTTGTTATCAAGTCCTCTTTTAATTCTGCTTATACCGGAGGTTACATGAATTTAGATATGATTAAATATGTTTTGCGAAGAGGATGTCGATATTTGAATTTCCAAGTGTTTATTAAAGACAATACGCCTATTGTTGCGTATTCGGAAGACGATATGAATAACTCATTTACTTCTAATCCACCCGCTTTATCTTTAGGCGGTGTGTTTTCAACCATCAATATGAACGCCTTTAACGAGCATTCTCCAAATCCCAATGACCCTATCTTTATTCATTTGCAAATTATGAGCTCTCTATCTACAGCAAATGCCATGATCGCTCAGTCTATTGCCGCTAGTTTTGACGATAACTTGTACAAAAATCCAACTACAGGTCTTGCGGTTCCCATTGATTTAAATACGCAAATGAATCGTTTAAAGGGTAAGGTCATTATTTTAGCAGATAGTTCTCGTTTACCCCATTCACCGGCCCCGGCAGGACAATCAGCCGAAAATCAAGGTGCCATGAAATTGCAAGACTATGTCAATTTGTTTGTAGGAGAAAATAATGTTCGTTTGTATACAGACAATCAACTCACTGCACAGCCCATTAATCCACCTGACCCATTTGTTTATAATTTTTCCATTGTCTACCCTAATTTAGGATTTTTTTATGGAATCAATAATTCCAATTCCGATTATTTGATACGCAATTACGGGGCACAAGTAATTGGACAGGCATTTTATAACAATGATAGTAATTTAAAGCAATATGAGAATATTTTTGATAAATTCCAAACCGCTTTTATTCCTATTGCTAGTTATCTATAACCATCATAACTATTATCTCAGAATATAGTAATAGTTATGGGAAGAACCAGGAAATATAAATCATCCAAAAAAAGTAATCGAAAATTCCGTCCAAAGGAATGTACAGATGCCATGACTTTCCAAGAATGTGAATTGGCCATTTTAAGACAAGTGATTGATGAAAATGAAAAAATCGCCGGAGAAAAGTTGGCGAGTAGTGCGGAAATCAAAAAAATGATTCAAATCGTAGAAGAGTTTTTAGAAAAAAAGAAGCTAATTTGTTACGGAGGAACCGCCATCAACAATATTCTTCCAAAAGAAGCCCAATTTTATAACAAAGATTACCAAATACCGGATTATGACTTTTTTTCTCCAAACGCATTCGACGATGCGAAGGAATTAGCCGACATATTCTTTAAAGAAGGGTATGAAGATGTGGAAGCAAAATCCGGTGTACACGAAGGAACCTATAAGGTATTTGTCAATTTTATTCCTATGGCGGATATCACCTTATTGCACAAAGAGTTGTTTGATAAACTACAAAAGGATTCCATCAAAGTAGCCGGTATTTACTATGCATCTCCCAACTATTTGCGTATGGGTATGTATTTAGAGCTTTCTCGTCCTGCGGGTGATATTAGTCGTTGGGAAAAAGTATTGAAACGACTTAATTTATTGAATGAATACCATCCCATGAAATTGAACCGCGATTGTCCGGCCATTGATTTCCAACGGCGCATGGACAAACACGAAGAACATCATGAGGAAATTTATTATATTATTCGCGATACCTTTATCGACTTAGGATTGGTATTCTTTGGAGGATACGCCAGTACATTGTACTCCAAATACATGCCCAAACAAGGTAAACGATTTGTGCAAAAAATCCCCGATTTTGATGTATTGTCAGAAAATCCAGAGCGCAGTGCTACGATTGTAAAAGAGCGATTGGAAGATGCCGATTATAAAAAGATCAATATTGTTCATCACAAAGCCTACGGAGAAATCATTCCCGAACATTATGAAGTAAAAATGGGCAATGATATATTGGCCTTTATCTACAAACCAACTGCTTGTCATAATTACAATACGATTACGGTAGACGGTCGCGATATCAATGTGGCTACCATCGACACCATTATGAGCTTTTATTTGGCCTTTTTATTTTCCGACGCCGATTATTACTTCAAAGACCGTATATTATGCATGGGGCAATATTTATTTGAAGTAGAAAGAAAAACGAGATTGGCTCAAAAGGGGTTATTAAAACGGTTTGTTCCCAAATGTATTGGTGTACAAGAAACATTGGAAAGCATTCGTGCAAAAAAAGCGATCAAATTCGCTGAATTAAAGAAAAAACGTGGTTCCAGAGAATTTGAACAATTGTTTTTGCGTTATGCTCCCGGAGAAAAGAAAAAGGTCTTGGAAAAACAGGATAAGAAAATAGAAAAGACGCTCAAAGAGGAAGAAAAAACATTGGATTCTATAGAGAAGGATCTTAAAAAAGAAAGAAAAACCAAGAAGCAACGAAAAACGACTGGTTTGTTGAAAAATATGTTATTTCCTTTATAAATATATATATGAAAAAATCCATACATAGTATATATGGATTTTTTACTATCCTTCGGTAAAGGACTCTTATTAGGAGGCGGACTATGTGTTTTGGGAATCATTTTGGATAATACAGTATGCAGTGAAAGTTTGAATAAAATGGGAGACTACGAATTATATAACCAAGGAATTCAAACTGTTAAAACCAACATGATGGTAATCGGTCCCCTTTTTTATGGACTTGTAGACCAATTTTTATTATCACATGACTCGGTTACGATTCAATGGATAAATATTTTAGGAATGCTAGGTATACATAGTATTTGTTATTATATGGTTCATTTTGGTATGCATAAGTATGCACTATTAATTCCTATTCACAATTTTCATCATAAATTTGATACTATATTGGTTCCAAGTATTGGTAATGCCGTGAGTAAAGAAGAGTTTTTCTTAGCTTATATGGGTCCATTTATTTTTGGAGCCTATGTGTTAAAACCAAACGAAATTTCATTTGTCATCCCTATTGGTATTATTGGGCTATTAAATCTAATGATTCATTGTCAGGAATTAGAATATGTACCTTTTGTAAAATGGTGGGTGTCTCCTAAAAACCACATAGAACATCATCGTATTCGCTACAAACATTATGCTGCGCCTACATTAAATTTGGATTATTTGTTGGGCGAACGTTGACGGTCGGGCATTTTATAATTCGGACCCATAACGTTTGCTAAAGTTAATGGACATTTATTTGCCATATTGGGTGCAATCAAATTCTTATTCTCTGCATCACGACCACAATATTTATTATAAGCACTTTCGGGAAAACTTAATAAGTTGGTTTTATTATAGGCAAATTTTTTTCGTATTTCTGTCAACCAATCTAGATCTTTATAATGGATCGCTAATCTTTCTTCTAACCAATCCACATAATATACTTTTCTTAGGTAATTCGCTGCAAAAAGAAAATCAAATATCCCATCTCCTCCTCTACGTTTGCTGGTTTTGCGGTTACTCGCTCTTCCTTTTCGTCTTGAATATTTCATGTTCTATAATTAATGTATAGAAAAAAGACGTTTATAGCAGGCTTATTTTATTACTAATAGTTTGCATGCTATAAAATAAACTACCAAAAAGCGTACTCTTTAATACCAGTCCCATGAGATTGAAGTTTCCATCTTCACTGTAAAGAGACAGGAAGGAAAAATATTTACGAATATAAGTATTCACAATGGGGAGTTGAAATAAAAAATACAAAAGAGCAACGAAAATAGGGATTTGAAGGGAGGCAAATAAATCTTGGGAAACTTCTTCTTGGTATTTTTTTTCTTCATGTTTTTGCAACGCTTTTTCACTGGCTTCTTCGTATTCACGAATGTAATCAGAGGTAAGTTTCGGTTGCGGAATATAATTTTGCTGTACTTGTTCGTCATGTGTATATCCCTCCATATTCATGGGAATATCTCTAGATGGAAGCTCTTGTTGTGGCATATTTGTATTGTATTGCTGTACCTGTGGAGGAGGACCTTGCGCGTTTCTTTGCGGAGAGGACTCAGGGAAAGGGAACTGTTCAGGTCCTTGGGGAGAGTTACCATAAGGATTTGGGTGAACATTAATCGGTATATAATTATTGGCTAATCCAGCTTCATTTGCCTGTTGTTGGATTTGAGGCATGGATACATTCCCCTGCATGGCATTGGGAATTTGTTGTTGTGTAGAGGGTTGATTCGATACAATAGGTTGCATTTGTGCCGTTATATTATCTGGCAATTCAGCAATACTTGTTGTCGAAACGGACATTATATATTATGTTATCAAAGGAAGACAACATAATAACCGCAATTATGCGTTTTCTAAAGGAACGATTTGTTTGTTTTTATTACACTTGGTCCTTACTAAATCATATTTATAACATCCATCCCCATATTGCATAACTTTTCCATTCATTTCACTTAAAACAGGTCCTTTGAATTGAATACAATCTTTTGAATTGCATACATTATGGAAGATGGAGGCTAATCCAAGACCTAGTAAAATAGAAATAATGATTTTCCCTAAAGAACTTTCTAACAATCTACGAAAATTCATTGTATATAATGACTACTGAAAAAGAAAAAAGGAAGAATTTTTTATTGCGGTTTTACTTCAAAGATTTCTTCTTTTTTTGTAGGACATTGGACGGGTGTTTCCTTGAATTCAAAACATTGGTCGGCTTTATCTTGATATTGGAGAAGTTCAATGTTTTCCGGAGAGGGGTACACGTAGACTTTTCGGTTTTCGTTATAGGTGATGTATACGAAGAAGATACCAATAGCAAAACTAATCAGGAAATATTTCAGGTCAATAAATTTATTGAAGGAAAACTTCATACTATATAGTCTTTATAGACTTTTCTTTTTACGACGTTTTTTTGTTTGTTTGGATTTTCTTCTTTTTCCTCCTCTTGATTTTGATCGTTTTTTGGATTTTCTTCTTTTTCCTCCTGCTTTCTCTCCTGATGATGGTATTGCACATACATCAGTATATCCATCAGGAGTTATTTTTTTTATATAGTCATGTATGGTTTTATTTTTGGAACATACATCTACTTCAAACACACTATATAAAAACACGCGTAATGTTAACACCACATCCATAATGGCGTCATGTAATCCTTCTTTTTTTGGTTCGTATCCAAAATAATGTTCATATGTTTCACTTAATGTGGGTGATTTATATAAATATTTGGGTTTATAGTTGGCATTTTTTTTCAGCTCTTTAACATCGCGATCAATTTGTTTATCTGTTTTTGGTAATTCACAAGTATTTACATTAGCGGTTAACGTGCATTCTACTCTCTCCGACCATTCTTCTATTATTTTTTTATATTTAGTTTTCTTCTTTTCGTCTTTCAGACGGTCTATTTCTTCTTGTAATCTGTCTATATCAAATTGTACATTATGACCTACAATATATTGAACGCCTTCAATATCGTTAAAAAATTCTTCCAATGCTCCTTCCATAGATACAGTTTCCAATAATTTTTTTGTTTCTTCTTCCGATTCTTCTTCCATAGAGAATTTGTCTGTATGAAAATCATAGCATCTTTGAATTAGTTCTTTGTCAATATTATGTATACCTTTTGCCTTGTCTGTAATTGTTATGCTATCATCGGATAATATATCATCAATATATTTATTGTAAATCGTTGGGTTTTCTGGGTCTTTACTATCATACAAAATATAAGATAACTGAAGAATGTGAGGAATATGTCCAAAGTCGGGATTATCAAGCCATTTTGTTTTTTGTTTATTATTGTTCCACTCTGGATTAAAAATTACTTTCCTTTCATCCCGTAAACCGGTTGTTTCGGTATCAAACACCAAACATTTATACCCCTTTGTTATGGATTTTGGACTTTCTTTTGACATTATAAAATACTCTTATATATTTTATAATCGACTAAATAAGATTTTTAATTGACATTATTTTATCGCGCAACTGTAATGAGTAATTTCTTTGTTTATTTACTGGAATCTACCGATCATTCTACTTATGTAGGCGCTACCGTTGATTTAGAACATCGTTTAAGACAACATAACAAAGAAATAAAAGGAGGTGCGGTAGCAACTAGTCGGAAAGTAGCACAAGGACAAAAATGGAAGAGAGTTTGTCATATTGAAGGATTCCCCACATGGAAATCGGCACTTCAGTTTGAATGGGCATGGAAGTTCTATTCTCGCAAATTATCTAAACGTCTCTTTCCATTAGACCGACGACACCAAGCACTTACCAATCTATTGGCATTAGACCGACCTACCAGTAACTCCATTCCGTATTCTGAATGGGACCAACCATTAACCGTTGTGTGGGAAAATAAAGAGAACCCAGGTACCCTTTAAAACCCTCTAAAGAGAACCTAGGTTCCCTTTAAAACCCTCCTCTTATTTAAGGAAGGGGTTAAAGGGGAAACCTGGGTTTC
>CERI01021502.1_pt1 | contig 18394 bp, 11 predicted proteins | sample 350261 | NCBI WGS metagenome assembly CERI01 (sample SAMEA2620979, study PRJEB7988) | marine metagenome | isolation source: saline water (ENVO:00002010), including
ATCAAAGCTTCACAGATCTTCTTCTTATTCACCCTCTTGTCTGTAATCTCAGTTAATTTGGTGGAGGGTACATATTCCATAACAATCATCTCATCGTTCGAATACTTTTTGTACACCCTCGGAACTTTTACCCAATCAACCTCTTTCATACTTTTTCGAAACTTTATGGCATTGTTAATTTCTTGTTTGTAATCGGCTTCTCCCAATAGATACTCTATAGACTCATCGAGAACTGAACCAGAACTGTTCCCAGTGTCGAAACCTATATGCTCTAAAAAATGTACAATGTCGCGTATGGTATCTGTGTCTTCTTTCATGATATCCAAAATCCCCGGACGTTTTAATTTTACAACAACTTTTTGACCGTTTTGGAGTACAGCCATGTGGACCTGGCCGATACTCGCTGATTTAAATGGTACAGGATCAAATTCTTTGAAAATGTCATAGTTTACACTGGTATCGAATTCCACGGGAGGAACATTATCCTGAAGCGATTCCAACTCCCTTGTAAATTCAGGTGGGTAGAGATCCGCTCTCGTCGAAGCGATTTGTCCTAATTTTACAAATGTCGGTCCGAGTTCGAGGAGTTCATCCTTTGTCCATCGACCAAGTTCTGATTTATTCTGTACAGTGGCATTTTTCCATAGAAACTTACCTGCAAATTTCCATGTTTTATATTTACGTGTTTTACATATCACCCCTCGTGGTACAATATTCGAAGAACATAAAATCATACTACTACATACATATAAAATTATCTAGTGGTTTAGACATGATTTTCCATAACAATAAACTTAGTGACATATAAATCATATATCGTCTGTTTAAATGTTAACAAAACCCAAATAAAGAAAATCGTCTCGATAAATATATGCCAATCAGACGAATTTTATTGAAACGAATTGAATGTGAGTGTTCAGTTCACACACCAATGTATGATCACAATAATAAAAAATATATACGGATTTTGTTGTCCAATGATATGGCTTTTAAAGTACGGTCTGCCCAATCGAAAATATCTCTTAAAAATTCTAACGTTATTGACCCTCTTGACGGTAATATTCTCACCATCAAAGTACCTTTCCGATATAGGCGTGTGACATGTTCATACGAAGGTGTACCTGTTCAGACGCTTAAAAAAAATGACAATGTACAAATTGTCACTGATTTTATGGGGGGTTGGAATGTAGGTGAATGTAGTGGATTTTCTTGGAAATTAGGTTACATAAAGTTACTGGACGCGTTTATTGTATGAAGCTTACGCGGTCGGGATGTATAGTTTCAGATAACTCGACCATAAAAAAAGAACTCACAGTTCGACCAATAATCAATGCAGATTTCGGTGTAGCACCACCCTCTTTTAAAGTATTTAGAAAAGCAAAATCGGGTTTGTGTGTACCGAGGTATTATGCAGAAGCGAAATTAGGATGCATTGTAGAAGACACCCGCCCCGAACCAAGTAAAATTAAAATATCGTTTCATGGAAAGTTACGAGATGAAACACATCAAAATGAAGCATTGGCTAGAGCTATTGAAGCAGGTCATGGCATCCTATCACTCCCATGTGGTTTTGGTAAGACCACCGTATCCCTGGCCATAGCTTGTAAATTAGGGTATCGTACGATGATTGTTGTTCATAAGGAGTTCTTGGCAAATCAATGGAAAGAACGCATTAGACAGTTTTGCCCGGGTGCATCTATTGGAATAGTTCAACAAAATAAAAAGGAAGTTGAATGTGATTTTATCATTGCGATGCTCCAATCCCTGTCTCTTAAAGAATATTCTTTCAATGATTTTGATAGCATCGGTACCGTTATAGTAGACGAGGCACATCATATATGTGCTAAAGTGTTTTCACAATCATTGTTTAAATTGTGTCCTAAACATATATTCGGTCTGTCTGCCACACCAAATAGGAAAGATGGACTTACAAAAGTTTTAAATTGGTTTATGGGTCCTATGTTTTTCTCGGTTGAACGCGAAAATCAGAACCATGTAACTGTGTACCCGTTAGATTTCACATGTGATAGATATGAAGACCCCCCACCGTGTACGAGATATGGTAAACTATCATTACCTACAATGATAACTGAGGTTACGGAAATCCCTTATAGAAATTCACTTATTCTCACAACTCTCCGAGAATTGTTGAAAACCACGCGTCAAATCTTAGTTTTGAGTGATAGACGTTTTCATTGTGAATATTTACATCAAAAGTTCAAGGTAATGTCAGGCCTTTATATGGGTGGAATGAAGGAAGATGCGTTATTAGAGTCAAGTAAGAAACGTATTATTTTTGCTACCTTTAGTCAGGCCCACGAAGGTTTAGACATTCCTAGTTTAGATACAGTAATCCTAGCTACTCCTAAGTCTGATATAGTTCAATCTATAGGACGGATTATGAGAGAAACTCATGGAAAAAAGAACGATCCACATATATACGATATAGTAGATAAGTGGTCGGTGTTCTTTGCTATGTATAACAAGAGATGTAAAGTTTATAGACAGGGTGGTTTTAACATTCTCAACCAGAATACAGAAGAAACGCGACTGGATGATTTTTCAAATGGAAAATGTCTTATACATATATAAGGATGACCAGATGTTCGATTGGTCGATCATTTCAAAAAAATGTTCGAAGTGGAGGGGGTGTAGATCTTAGCGATATATTAGATGCACGCGGTGATATAATATACGCAGACGCGAACGTCAACCCAGAAAATTTGACTATAGGTTTAAATGTAGGAGATGTTTTGACTATAGTTGCACCTGGAACCCTTGGTTGGCAAACGGCGAGTGTCAGTGGTGGCAGTGTGGGTAATTTCCAAGGGGTGACTACTAACGGACCTGTCACGGATATCACAGTGACATTCGCGAATCCGTCAACATCATTTATTACAAGTTCAAACGCCATAATAAATGGTAATGTCACTGCGGACTCCTTTTTAGGTGATGGTACAAAATTGAGCGGTATTGCATTGAATTCCGACCTTTCTTCTAATGTAGTACGCATTGATTCACTTGAACATACCACGAACGGCATAATTACAAGAATAACTCCACTCGAACAAGCGAATGTGAGGACGGTCGCTGATATCGAGTCTAATGCGAGTCGCATTCATAATCTAGAAACAACTGTATTGATATCAAATTCGTCTAATATAAATTCAGGTTTCATTTCCGGAGATATCATATACGCGAGTGCTAACAATACACTCAATAGATTTGGTATAGGGAGTAATAACCATGTCTTAAAGGCTGTAGATGGTTTTCCTTCGTGGGAACCTGAACTTATTAAGGATTGGTCGTCAGATGGTAATAAATTATATTATTCGAAGGGGCCAGTTGGCATTTCTAACGTAAATGAACTCGGCACTCAGACTTTACAGATTGGTTCAAACGTTGTTATAGATGATTCTGCAATTAACACTGTATTAGTTTCAGGGAATATATACATTTCAAAAAACCTGACCGTAATAGATGAAATTTCATGTAATAAGATTACAGCAGCTGAACAGTTAAGTGTCAAAAAGCAGATAATTTCCGCTACACGCCCCCCTAGTGAACGTGTCATCCGCTTCTAATTAGAGTGTTGTTAATGAATTTTTAATCCTGAATTATACTAGATGTCGTATGATACTGGAATAATAAGTCGACCGGCTCTTATAGGTTCATCAAACCAGAATATGGGATCTAGTGTCGATATATCATTTGATTCAAATTATTATTTTATTGGATCTTGTGAATATTTGTCTAATACCGGGCAATTCGATATTTTCGGATACATAGATCATACACAAATCGCGAACTCCAATACATTTACAAATCCATTATATACAGTAGTAGGGTCTTCAAATGATGGTAAATTAGGGTTTTCATTAAAAGTAAACTGGGATGGTACACGTGTTGTTGTTGGCGAACCCGGTAATAATCGAGTTCATGTCATCACTACAAGTGGTGTAGGTGAAAATAGATGGAATACGGGTAGTGTAACATCTGTGGTTATATCATCACCCGACAATGGATCGCATAATAATTTTGGTTATAGTGTAGCTATATCAAAAGACACTGGAAATGATATAGTAATAGGAGCACCGGGTATAAATAAGATATATGTTTATCAAATCGATTTATCTGGAAATTGGATAAAGAAGTATGAAAATAGTGAAGGTAATACTATTCAAAAAATAAAGTATGACACTGGTATTTTTTTTGAAATGACACCATCTAGTAATTCATTTCCAGTGAGTGCATTGTCTACAAATGAATATGGTTACTCTGTGGATATTACCCCTGATTCTAAGCATATTATAGCTGGTGCACCAGGAAATACTATTTCATATATTCACAATGATAATTGTTTACATGTACCATACACATTCAGGGCTCCTGCACCGAATAACAACCCCCCTATAAGCGAACTTCCACACACTTTTATAGACCGGGGTACTTTCACTGAAACGGGTGTGAAAAGGTTCGAGGTATTTGGATTTGACGACTATGTAGACAATATTTCAACATTGGGTTGGGTAAGAATTTTAAAATGTAATGATGGAAACTGGTCCAATACGGTCGTACAGCTAGGTTATGATATACATGGGGATACTGAGGATACTTTTATCGAGAATTCATATCCATCATTATCTAAACATGTAAGTAACACAGCCGCATTTGATTACACGGCTTTGGGAACATGTGTTAGAATAACTCCCAATGGTGACAGAATTATGGTTGGTTCTCCTAAATATAGTGTCGATGGTACCGGGTTTTCTACACATTTAGGTAAAATAGAAACATGGATTTGGAATGAAAAGAATGATTCATGGGATAAAAATCAGTCTGCATTGGTCGGATCTAATGCAGGTGGGAGAATGGGTGGGGTGTTTAATTTAGATTATCAAGGTGATCGTATGGCTGTTTTATATAAACACCCACCTCGTGAATATCTAAACCCTTACATCAACCCGTCACGTGGTGCAATTCATATATTTGATTGGAGTGGTGATCAATGGTATGAAGTGTCTCCACAAATCTTCTTGCCCGATGTTAATGATGTTGATGATAATATTGGCGACATAGCAATATGTAGTGGTGATAATATAGTGACAGGGTGCACAGGGTATAATTCAAAAACGGTGACAGGTAAGGTTTATACACATTCTATTATATTGACACAGTCTATAAAAGGTAATACAATTATAGGTGGTTATTTGTCAGCTGATACAGTATATGTAGGGACTAATGATGGTTCCACAGATACTTCAAATGTAACTACAGGTAAAAAAATACAATTCGGTGGTACGTATTCGAGTGATGATAATTATGCAAGTGCAACAATACAAAATAGGACAATTTATTATGATTCTACAAACCGTGATCCTGATCAACAAGGATTCTCTGAATTATTAGTGAGTAAACGTTTTACTAATTTAATAACTAATGAGGGGGCTTTGGATCAGGTTAGAATTAAAGCACCTGAATTTCACATAGATGAATATATAAGGGATGATCTATTATTAGAACAACGTCCAGCCATGACAAAAAACGCATTAGGAGATTTTAAGTTTAACCCCGAATTTATTATGCCTCATGAATGTGCTTCTGCAAATATTAAAGCAAAAGTTGATGTTGAAGGTGATTCGTACATTAGGAGACGACTAAATGCTGGGAATTATACGGGTAATCAAGTGAAAGGGATAGATAAGCTTCCTTATAGAATATTTTACGATACTAGAAATCGTGAAGTTATTAAAAAAAATTCATTTGTAACAAACTTAACAAACGGTGACTTTATGTATTCAAATGTTAATACACAAAGCACAACACCGGGACCGGGGTGGGGGAGATATGATAACGTAGGTATTATCGAAGGAGATGTCATTTATGACTCGGACGAATGCGCAATACGATTCGGTAATTCATATTCACGTGTATATACAACTGGATTTAATGCGATGTCGTATAACGATAAATATTCTGTAGATCAAAATTTGACATGGAAATGTTCATTTTGGTTAAAATTAACACAATCACAAAATGACACTGTAACAATAGATGGTAAATCTATAGTGACCATTGCAGAGAGAGTACGTGTTGATGGTACGTCTAACAACGGATCAATGATTAAAATCCAATTAACTTCTAGTCCTATTGCACCGGGTGCTCCTGCATACGCGATAATTTTAAATTATGGAAATTTCATTCTTGTAGGCGACCTAGAATCTCATATAAACGTGGGAAATGGAGGGTTTACAGCTCAAAATTGGTATCACATCCATCTCACAGCGAGTTCGACATATGATCCTACCGAGCAAATTTTAATGATAAATGGTAAACAAATAAATATGACACCTGTCGGCAGTGGAATAAGTCCAATCATAGGAGGAACAGGGTCGTATGCAATTATAGGAGAACGTGTTTCGGGTCTGTTACGTGGCGATAAAGAAGGAAATGCCGTAGATATAAATAGCACGGGTGAATGGTTAGTTTCAGGTGCTTGGAAAGCTTCCACGTCATTGTTATATCAGTCTGGACACGCAAGAGTTTTTCAGTTTAGAGGTGGAAAATGGAATCAAATAGGTACAGAAATAAAAGGTGTAATAAAAAATGAATCTTTTGGTTACGATGTATGTATAACCGACCCTTTACCTATAGATTCATCCTCTCGTAAATATCCTAAAATTGCTATATCGGGTAAAAATTGGAATTCTAATAGAGGTCATGTGAAAGTGTACATTTGGGATATAAATAACAATGGAACGACTGATGGAGACTGGATACAGTTAGGTTCATCATTCGAAGGTACAAGTATTAATGAATATGTAGGAGAATCGATATGCTTGTCGCGTGACGGTACGACTATTGCTATAGGTAGAAGTTCTAAATCAGAAGTATATACATGGAATGGGGTCTATGGGTCTTCTGCGACGTGGACACGTAAAGGTGCACCATTTCTGTATGGTCCAGGAACGAGTATTTCCTTGTCAGCAGACGGGAATTATGTGATTATAGGAACTTTAAATAGTGGTGTAAGGGTGTGGTATTGGACTGGAACAGTGTGGATACAGAAGGGGGGTACTCTTACTGGTGTTGCTAATAGTGATTTCGGGATTAGTGTTGATATAACGTTTGATGGTCAGACTATAGTCGCTGGTCAACCTAAAGTGACAGATCCAAATACATTGTCTACATTTGCGGGTTCCGTATTGGTATATCAATGGAATCAATCTATAAATAATTGGGAACAAAAAGGTGACGAAATATATGGCGCTGGGCGTAATGGTGATAGATTCGGGGACAATGTTTCAATATCAGATTCTGGAGATAGGATAATAGTAGGTACGAAAGAATATGACGGTGTATCAAATAATCAATATGGTATTGGGCATGTACGTGGTTTCGACTGGGATGGTACAAGTTGGATGATGATGGGTAATGAACTTGTCGGTGAATCGAATGGTGATGAATTTGGAACAGATGTTTCATTATCTGGTAACGGTAAACGTATTGCCATAGGTGCAAGTTTGAGCTCTTATGGAGGTGAATTTTCAGGTTCTACAAGTGTGTATTCATATGCGGTTAAAGTGGGTGTACAAACGTGGGCGGGTGATTCGAAGATGGTATTGGGTAGTTCGAATGGTGATAGTATACAGACAGCTTATATAGGAATGGCGACATTTGAAACTTATGAACCTGATATAGCTGAACCTATATGGATAGATCCAGTAGATAACACTGAAAATAGGTGCAATCATCCTACATATCTAGATTTCTTAAACTATGGTTCACCATCAGAAAAACTCGTGGTCGGAGGAGATGTCAATATAAAGAAAGATTTGATTGTTGATGGTACGATTAATGTCAGTGGTCACGTTTTACATAAGGGTTTTGCTTTTTTTATACATAGTATAGGTGGGGTGTGGAATTCTAATACGTGTATGATGAGTAATACTACAACCAATTCAGTTGAATTTGATTCATACCCCAGTGTAGATACAACTTCTAAAGGTTTTAGAGTTAATGGATCTGATAAGGGGGTGTATTTTGCACCAGTTTCTGGAATATATTTCATGGACGCTAAATGTGATATTTCGAATACTGATAGTGAACAGGGTATACTAAAATGGTGTATAAAACGAAATGATGATATTCTATCTGAATGGACTGGATTTGAAACCATGTTGTCATACGGCGACTCTGATGATCGACGTCAATTTCACTCGTCTACATATATTAAGTTAGTAGAAGGTGAAGGTGTTATTCTTTTAAATTCCAGTGCAAATGACTTAGATATCAATATATGTACATTTGGCGGTCATTTCATAGGGTTATAGTTTGCGCATTCTAGTTTTTCTAAAATGAGTAAAATATATTTCATCTTTTTACCATGTCCATCGCTGCGAGTGCAATGACACCAACTATGAAGAACATCACTAGGTGATTACATTCCGTATCATCTTGTACCACCCGCGACCTATTACTCTTCCTGTTGTTTCCGTTATTTACGAAATCATTTGAAACGATTTCCTTTTTTCTAGGAGTGGGTACGACTTCGATTTGATCGCCTGAATCAAAGGGTGCGTACCCTATCATTTATATATAATCACAAATTAATTTCGACTTTCTTCTTTCTACCCCGTTTCGGTTTTCCCGATGCGACCTTGACCTCTTTTATATCTTCTTCTCCACCAGCTTGTGTCACATCTCCACCACCTTCTGAAACTATATCTGATATATCATCGTCATCTTCAACACTGGGGGAATATTCATGTGGAATCGATGGAGTAATCTGTGTTGTATTCATGGGAGGTGTAGGAGGCATCATTATATTACCCATTAGACTTGAGATGTCAAGTCCAGGTCCCTTCATTTCGTATCTATCGGTGGATCCCACTCGAGGACCATTACCCGAGTCCTGCTTTGACATTGTATTTTGAACTGCACTCATCATATTATTCATTAGATCTGGGTTTTGTTTCATAACGTCGTTAACATTTGGCATTACTTGTTTAAACATTGAATTCGTCAGATGAAACATCATCGCAGATCCACCTAACATCATTATCAACTTGATTTCCGGTGCAACATGCATTTTCGTTCTATATTTGGCAAATAACTCCTCAAAAACTTCGTCATAATCATCCTGAGTTTCCATAATATTTTCAGACCATCCATCGAGTTGAATATCGAATGGGTTGTAACGTTTATTCATATATTCTAACCCCGTAACACACGCGATTAACATACGCCGTGAAAACTTCACAGACTTATCAACCTCTATGCTATATGTTATACGTTTAACTTCTGTACGAAGTTCGTCTATAGGAGAATATGCATTTAAACTTTTATTTATAGTAAAACCTCTCTTTTCGAGACGAGAAAGCTTGTTCAATAGGTCGGTTTTCTCTTCGTCTATTGTTTTATAACCATTCGAAGGAGCTTCATTTTGAAGGGGCTCGGTAGTATAATCTACATTTGTAGAATTACCCATCTCGTATGGATTGTCATCATCATATTCACCATGATCAATTGGTTCGTCATCTCGCGGGAGAGGTTGAGCGGCGTGCTTGTCAGGGTTAGCAAATGCATCTATATCCCCCTGTAAATTTGTGCTAGACATGATAGATTTACCAGTCATCTTCTGCACAGTCGGAGCTGTATAAGTTCTAGGTTTATCAAAATTAATCTGTATCTCGTCCATCATGGCTTGTTCATCAGCGTCTAATTTCATAACAGAATCAGTACCCCGGTCGAGAGTAATTTCACCGTCCATTACTCTCTATCTTGAAACTATTATTTTCTCTTTAACGCACTTTATAAAAAATGTCAGTACATAGTAAATGAAACTTAATGCTGTAGATCGTTCGACGATTAAGATGATATGTTTAGTAATTTTATGTATATTAGTAATTCAATACTTCATGTATAGTTCCAGAACGAGTACATATAACAACACATCTATAGATATCCAACCCGTAACAGAGGAACCTTTCACTGGTCTCGAAAGTAAATCTGAGTGTACAAACACTGTATATTCTACGAGTTTAGGTGGTGTTTGTGGTGATCAGGAGCTTGTAAATGCGCATGTCGATTATAAAATCATGTAAAAAAAGAATTTGAAACCAATTTCCAGTTAAATATACAAAAATTTTAAGTGGAAAATTTCTTTGTGTATTATAAATGACTCTCGTAATAGCTTCATCTCAACCGGATATTCCTGATTATGATCACGAGATTCACACTATACTAGTTGATAACATCGAACAGAATTCGAAAACCGATTTTACGGTATTTTTACCGACGCCTCTTGAAAATGTTGTTCAGGCTCGATTAATTTCGGCATCTCTAACAACAACAAATGGCATATATCAAAAAGCTTTTCATATTGGTATTGAAGAACTTCGTACACATTTCACTCAACAAACCCAAGCAAAAATAAATTACGGGGGTGATAGCGATTCTTCTGTTGATACAAAAAATCACCTTAATGGTGTATTTGGAACTATTACAGGTTATCATAATTCTCTAAGCGCTGATAGCCTTACCAAGGTTTTCTTATTTCGAGACGAATATCCGATTATTCAGTGTTATCATAATCCTATTCGCAAACTTAATCGTTTGACCTTTAATATCGATAAACAGGATGGAACAACCGCCTCCATAGGTGATTCTACATTTATATTTCGTGTTACGTGTAGAAAAAGGAATCTCTTATAATCAGGGCGTTATGCACTCTTAATTAAAATAGGTTTACTATAATAGATATGTCATCCGGAATAGTTCAATTAGTTTCAATCGGTGCACAGGATGAACACATAATAGGTGAACCTGAGGTTTCATTTTTTTCTTCTACATTTAAACGACATAGTAACTTTTCACAGTCAGTCGAGAAACAAACGATACAGGGAGCAATTAAAAGTAATTCAATGTCATCTATCCGCTTCGAAAGAAATGGGGATCTTTTAGGGTATACTTATTTTACTATAGATAACAACTCACAATCGATCGATATACAAGACTGGGGTCGAATAATTGATAAAGTACAATTATTAATTGGGGGGCAAGTTATAGATACTCAAGATCATGATTTCACAGAAAAGATTGCTATTGATACGTGTGCTCCAAACGTTTCAAAGGGGTCAAATGGTACACATCCAGGTTCTTCCGCGCGTTCTTATTTTTATCCACTAAGAATGTTTTTTTGTGAAGGTCCTCAATCTGCTATACCGTTAGTAGCATTACAATATCATTCAGTGGAGTTGCGAATTGATTGGGGTCCAGCTGCAAGTGAATACAATATAGAGGCGTATTCAAATTATTATTATTTAGACAATGAGGAACGTGGGATAATGTCATCGAGATCACATAATATACTAATAACACAGGTACAAAAAAGTATCCCATCCGGTGAGTTTATACAGGATTTAACATTTAATCACCCGGTAAAATACATCGCATGTTCAAACACAAACTCAGAAAGTGCATTAACATCCATAGACAATAAAATCAAGTTAAGTATAAATGGGACGGATATATGTAATTTTAAATGGGCTAAGCCACATTTTGTGGATATTACCAGCTATTACCATACAAACTTTGTAACATCTCCTGATTTCTTCTTATATTGTTTCTGTCTCAATACGAATTCAATACAGCCAACTGGATCACTGAACTTTAGTAGATTAGAGTCTATAAAGATTCATAGTCAAAACAGACGTATAATCGACCCGATTTACGGTGTGAATTATAATATTCTTAGAGTCAATAATGGTATGGCTGGTTTGGTTTACGCAAATTAAATATATAACTATATTAAATGCCTAAGAATTTAAGTACCATAGGTGGTGCAACAAAACTTCGATTCGGTAAGAATTGTCGCGAAGATCAGGCGGAAAATTCAATCGTGTTTAACGCGAGTGAAGAGAAAATAGACGCAACAACTGCTAGTGGTCTATATATAACCCCATTGGAATTAGCAACGGTGTTTGAAAACGAGGGTACTCTCGACTCAACAAATACATTTGTAGTGTATAATCAATCTACACATCAACTGTTCAGAACAAAGGTTCCCCTATCATTGACAGGCATATCATCAGCCATTCAAACAGATTCAACTGGTGATGTAACAGTCACAGGCGACTTGTTTATACATGGAAATGTGACATCTATCGGAACTGTTGCGAATATACACGTTACAAACACTATCATTAAAGATGGGTTAGTAGAAATCGGTTCAAATAATACAGATTTAGTCAACTTTGATCTAGGACATGTTTACAATAGAGGGTCGAATAATTCTAACGTCGCTGTGTACTACGATGCAAGTAAGAGTGAGTTTGCAATAGCTTATACATCAAACAGCGCTACGGAGGCTACAGAGGTTACTCCCGATCCTGACGAAAATGAAAATATGAATGTTCATATTTATGGGAAACTATTTACGGAGTCAAATGTAGGGGTTATAAATACATCACCAGTTCACTCTCTATCAGTAGGTGATAGTGTATTTATAGATAATACACAGTCAAATGTTATAGTAGCAAACGGAGATATACATAGCACGGGTAATGTTTACATTACAGGAGGTGTCATAACAAATATGGGTGGTGTGAGTAAAAAGACGTATAGTCATGTATCAGACATACCGACCAATACACCACAAAACAGTGCGGCTATAGTTATTAAATTTACTACACACCCTTTTTACGCGAAAATAATAGCACAACTCATAGATGACAATGACGATGAGGTTAGTACAATGTTGTTGGATGTAGCCGGTGGTGAACGTGGTGGAGATGGAACACCTCAATCTATAGCTCAGGGACCCTTATCTGTATTCGGTAATTCGAGTACAAATCCATGGAGTACGGAAGTATTTACATCCACGACGGATGTTATAATAAAACCATCTGAGAATATGGGTGTAAATGGTAAATACTCAATTTTCATCGAATATATTTCTCATGAAATCGATGGTAAATTAGAAAGTATAAGACAGAATATTTCAGATGCAATACTATTTAATTATTGAACATTCGAAAGACATCAATTGTTATAGACGTGTTTTTTTTAATATTAATAATAGTAAATGACTTTCAAGAATGTTCAACTTGTTACGGGTGTTCTATCCACGGGTGAAGAAATACCAACTTTTTATGTAGATAAATCATCCGGGCGTGTCGGTATAGGGAATGCTGCTTTATCACCTGTCGACGATGAAGATGATTCAAACATTTTTAACGTGACTGGGAATATGTATGCAACTAGATTTCATGGAGATGGGAGTGGATTATCGGGTTTAACCGATTCGAAATGGCTTTCTTTGGATGATGATATCTATTATAATACAGGTGATGTATCTATAGGTACACGTGAATCTATGGGTAGACGTTTTAGAGTTTGTGAAAGCGGGACTGATATATTAACGGTGAACGGTGCAAGTAAGCAGACTGGTATAAATATCTTCGAACCTAGTGCATCGCTGCACGTGAATGGTTCGTTTATCAATTCGTCGAGGTGGGACTTGTTGAATATTGTAATAAATATACAAGATTCGAAGCAAAATAAAATAATAATCAGAAAAGGGGAACCCATAGTTTCATCTGTCGATGTTGTCGACGACGACTATATGAAAAAATGGGGTGCATATAATAATGTTCCTGACTGGCTTATAGGAGCTTTGGGTACTAAACACATAAATACGTTATCCGATTCAGAATATATTACAATCGATGTAAAATGTACTGTCACCGGATTTTTAATTGATATGAACTCGAAACAGGTAGAAGATGAGTGGCGAGAGTTGGGAGTATATCCAGACATCATAAGTATAGATGACAATCGTCACAACTCTAGTCACGGGTGTAAAATATATATAAAGACATTCACAGCAGGTACTCATGTATTAGATTCTTCAGTCTTATACGCATTTTATCTATAAAAAATTCTTACAAAGTGACTCATTCTTTGCAAGAATTTTATACACATATTATCTATGTTAATATAAATGGTAGGGACGACAAGCCATATTTTCTCAGGGAGGGTGGAAGTTGAAAGTAACCTACGGGTTGGATCTAATATCAATATAGATGATACCGTTGGAATTGTATTAGGGCGTGGTACTATATATGCAGATGGTTTTATAGGTGATGGTAGCAAATTAGCTAATGTATTAACGTCTCTAGAAGACGCAGCTTCGAAGGGAAATACACTTTCTAGTAGTATTCAATTTACAAACCCGGAAACGTCAATTTCAGCCACTGGTAACATAGAAACGAGTGGATTGGTTAATGCCGATGGATTTGTGGGTGATGGAAGTCAGCTAGTAAATTTACCGGTCACGTTACAAGATGCTGCAGATAATGGGAATACCATAAACCAGACAGTGCTATTCACGGACCCAGAAACATCGTTTATAGCTTATGGAAATGTATATGTGTACAATGATATACACGCGAATTCATTTGTCGGTGACGGAAACCGTATTAGGAATTTACCAACAACACTCGAAGACGCTGCAAACAATGGTAACACAATTTCACTACCCATTCTTTTTACAAATACGGAATCTAGTTTAACTACACTGGGTAAAATCGGTGTCAGAACAGAGTCACCTGAATTCGATTTAGATGTTCATGGTATTGCGAATATAGGTTCACTACACACGACGGGACTACTAGTCGATAACACGAATATCGTTCTTGAACCAGAATTCACCTCTAATGTTTCTAGAATTTCTAATCTTGAAACGGCTAATAATATTCAAGCAAATCTCATAATCATTAACAATGATAATATAAATAGTAATGCGAACAGAGTTTTTATACTAGAGCGAGATCTAGATTCAAATTCGGAACGGTTAAATGTGTTAGAACTTGCTCGAATATCGATTCGAACTGATTTGAATGATAACGCATTCCGTGTTACGGATTTAGAACAGGCAAACATAGTTCAAGCAGAGCTTATAAACAATCTTCGTATAGATACAGACTCTAATAATTCAAGGGTAACTATTATCGAAGATGATATAATTGATAACGTTGTTCGTATTTCTAATCTTGAAAACGCTAATATTATTCAATCTACACTGATAAATAATATTAGAACCGATTTAACTTCCAATAGTTCTAGAGTAGGGTTTATCGAATACGATATCGAATCCAACGCTAATAGAATCACATCTTTGGAAGAGGCTAACATCATACAATCTAATTTGATCGTCAGAATTCGCGATGACGTTTATGACAATACTACACGAATTTCATCACTTGAAACCGACACAAAATCTAACGCTGCACGTATATCTAATTTAGAGTTGGCAAATAACATTCAACATGTTCTGATAAATACTCTACGAACTGACACGAACGACAATGCGAATCGTATATCTATATTAAACGTTGCAGTTACGGATCAAGTGAGTCGATTAAATAGTACGAAAGATGATATAGCATCGAATTCGTCTAGACTGGATGCTTTAAATGTAGAACTAGATGATAATTCTTATCGTGTTTCTATTTTGGAAGATGCGAATACCATTCAATCAAATTTAATAAATCAACTGTATGTAAATGTAACGGATAATACCGATCGCATCGTTGTACTCGAACAAGGAAACGTTATACAGTCGAATCAAATTAGCAATTTACGCATAGATTTAGTAGATAATACTTCAAGAATCGATAATATCGAAATTAATATAGAATCGAATGTATCTCGTATCGGTATACTCGAAGATGCAAATACAGTACAATCAAATCTTATATCGAATATCAAATTGAATATAAGTAACGCTATAGGACGTATTTCCAATCTCGAGACTTCTAATTCTATTCAATCAAATCTTATAAATGACTTACACGTCGATCTTAAATCAAATAATGATAGAATTTTCAATATTGAGCAAGAAATAGGCACAAATCTTGAATCTAGGCTTATAAACTTAGAAGTAGCCAATGATATTCAATCTAATTTAATCACAGATCTTAAGGATAATGTATATTCTAATTTACATACGATTTCGATTGACTTGTCAGATAATGCAAATCGCATTCATAAACTAGAAGTGTCTAATATAATTCAGTCAAATTTGATTACAACTATACAGACTGATGTATCATCTAATTCCGGGAGAGTTCTATTATTAGAGGATGATCTAAGTGACAATAATACAAGAATTTCATATTTAGAGGATATCACTGGGGATGGTACACTTCAAACAGTTACAGATTTAGGAAATACTACCACAAATATTATACAATTCACTAATACTACTACGGGCTTTGTATCTACTTCAAATATAGAAGTCAATAAAAATATAATTATCGGAGGTGATGTTATTCAAGATAATTTCAATCGCGTGTTGATGAAAAGAGGGGCCTCAATTGCTCATTCTCAAATGGGTACTGATATTGATGGCGAATCATCAGGTGATTATTCCGGGATGGCAGTGTCTATGACTAATGATGGGTCAAGGGTCGCCATTGGGGCTGCATTCAATGACGATATTGATTCAGATGCCGGGCATGTAAGAGTTTATGATTGGAATGGAACTTCATGGAATAAAGTTGGAGATGACATAGACGGAGATTTACCCGGGGAAAATTCAGGTTCATCTATTGCACTGAATTCGAATGGAACAAAAATAGTCATCGGGGCTAAAGGTAATAATAATGGTCATGTACGTGTTTATGAATTGAAAAACAATACATGGACACAACTGGGTGTAAATTTAAATGGTATGAACGATGAAGATCAATTTGGTCATTCAGTGGATATATCTGATGACGGTTCACGTGTTATTGTGGGAGCTATAAATGGTAAACTCGACGAATTGAACCCTGGATATGTCGAAGTATATGACTGGGACGGAGCTTCGTGGAATAAAGTTTCAAATTCTGTTTATGGGGTGTCAGATGGTGGTAAATTTGGAAGTAGTGTATCTATGAAAAATGACGGTACACGTATTGCTGTGGGTTCTCCTTATGAGGGTTCTAGCAATACAGGTGCTTTAAATGTATACGATCTTGTCGGAAATCCGCCAATCTGGACACGTATAGGTAACACTATAGAAGGTGTATCGAATGACGATCATTTTGGATGTTCCGTGTCTCTTTCTGAGGACGGTTCTAAAATTGCGTGTGGTGCATTGAATAATGACAATTCCGGTATAGATTCTGGTTACGTGCGAGTGTATAAGTATTTAAATAATGCATGGTCTCAATTAGGTTCTGACATTGAAGGTGAAAAATCATATGATTATTCTGGGATTTCTATCGATCTTTCTGACGACGGTAATAGGTTAGCCGTTGGAGCGGTAGGTAATGACGATGGTGGATCTGATTCCGGTCACGTCCGTATATACGATTGGAATGGGGGACATTGGGTGAAAGTTTTGAATGATATTGATGGTGAAGCAAGTAATGATAATTCTGGAAAATCTGTATCCATATCCGGCGATGGTAAACGTGTTATTGTAGGTGCATTTCTTAATGATGGATCTAATTCTGATTCTGGACATGCACGAATATATGATTTAAAACAATCCACTACATTCACAGATTTAAATTTAGGTGTAGGTGTTAGTGAAACATCATATCGTTTAGAAGTTGATGGAGATGCCAAGATTGATGATATTACTACGTCTACTATGAAAATAACAGACTTGACAGTAAATAGGCTACCGTATATCAGTTACGACAAAACGTTACAAGACTCGTATATTTCCCGTACAGACAATACCACGGTTATATCATCAAATTTAGAGGTTACTGGTAATATTATTATGAGGGGTCAAAAATATATAGTAGAATCTGATACGAAATTAATCAACGATTCTATAATCGGTATTGCCAATAATAACACACTAAATAGTGTAGATGTAGGTTTAATCATGCAACACCCAAATGCAAACGTATCCCTGATACACCATGGATTAACTGGTGGGTCTTATGATGATCAGTTTACAATAGGATACACACAGAGTACGTTAGTTGATACTGATATAGTACCCGATACAAGCAATGAAATTACTGTAAACATTGTTGGTAATTTAATAACTCAAAACAGTATTACAGTAGGATTGGGTGGGAGTTATTATGGTGATGGTACAAGTTTAACTGGTATTGCACTTGAAACAAATGCGATCGATAACGCATTCCGTGTTTCAAATTTGGAGATTGACTTGGCTTCCAATGATGCTAGGGTTACTTTACTCGAACAAGATATAGGTAATCGTCTTGAACACCGAGTCAGTAATTTAGAACTAGCTAATGGTATTCAATCTAATTTAATTACGGATCTTCAAAATGATGTAAATTCCAATTTACGTATCATTTTTGATGATTTGGCAGATAATGCATCCCGTGTCACAACACTCGAAGAAGCGAACGTTATC
>CERI01284291.1_pt1 | contig 18387 bp, 22 predicted proteins | sample 350261 | NCBI WGS metagenome assembly CERI01 (sample SAMEA2620979, study PRJEB7988) | marine metagenome | isolation source: saline water (ENVO:00002010), including
ATTAACGCAAATTTATAAATTCCATTAGATATTATTGGATAATGACCGATAACTATCTTTCTTTTATCTTTATCATTCTTAAATTCTTTTTCTAACCAATCTATTTGTTTTTTTTTTAATTTCATGAAATTTTCTTTATGAACTTCTTGAATTTTATTGGCATTTACTCCACAATGAAATCCCATATCTAATAAAATGGTATCAAGAAAATATAAATTAACATTATTAAAACTCTTTTTATAATAAAAATCATTCATAATCATTAAATTATTACCTATCTGAGCTTTTGGATTTAATAAATAGTCATGATTTCCTAATACACCATAAATTGGCATTTTCACTTTAGAAAATATTTTTTTAAATTGCAACCATTTTATATCATCCTTACTAATAACACCACTTGGGTAAAAATTATCTCCAAGTAATACAAGTATGTTACCATCTTTTTCTATTTTACTAATTTGTTCAACTAATTGATACACATTTTCATTTAACATACCAATATCACCAAGTAAATATATATTTTTTAAGTTCATACTATTACTATAATATAAATTAAATATCCAATAACATAAATACAAAATGAACCCTTACCTGAATACAATTTAAAAAAATATTTTATCATCAAGAAACAAATACATATGAAATATACAATTATCAATGAAATTAAATTAAATATTATCTCAGAGATATAGATACACTTTTTTAAATTATAATTAATTTCTTTTCGACAAATACTACATTTTTTATTATTTAATCTGATATGCCATTCATAATAACACGAATTACATAATATATGATAGCACTGAAAACGTACGAATCTTTCTTTTCTTACATTTTTATAACAAACTGGACATATTTCGTTAGATTTCATTCACATTATTTAAATGATATTCATTAATTTTTATATATTTATCATTTTAAAATCTATTAATTTTCTGTTTAATATAAACTTATCAAATGAACCTTCCGATAATTCTTCAAACTTTTCTCTTTCTACTTTATCCATATCTTTGTATTCATTTAAATAAGCTAATAAAGTTTCTTTTACTTTTGTAGCTCCTCTTCCTCTATGAACTGGTTTTATATTATCAGAACTATCTCCATATATGATTTTTCTTCGGAGATAAGCTTGACCCTTTAACGGCTTATCACTTTTTATTTTCAGATTCATATCCAGAATATTTACATTATTGTCATCTTCAACCAATTGGAGAAAATCTAAATCAGAAGAAATTATATCTATCTTGCTATCTTTATTTAAGTCTAATAATTCGAATACTTTTAATGCAATATGGTCATCAGCCTCAACTCCAGATTTTTGTAACAATGTTACAGAAGGATTCTCTTTTATGAATTTTGGTAAGAATTCTGTAGATATATGTTTGAAAACACTTCCAAGATCTATGTTTTTTGGACGAGTACCTTTATAATCACAATATAACTCTTTACGCCAGTTCTTTTTAGTACCATCGCTACCTTCCATTGCGAGATATGCTGTACGACCTTTTATTAGTTCTTTTAATTTTTTATCATATTGATTAAGTAAAATTTTTCGAAATTCCTCCTCTGATTGCCAAGGAGTTATTTGATTTAATTCTTTATGAAAACCAAGCCATTTTTTAGCTGCAAAATAACGATAACATGTAAAATATCCAAGATCAATTATTATATTATCTTCGATACTCATTATTTCTAATATACAAATATATATTTACTTATGTCATTTTTTTATTTTTTACATACAATCACTTATTTTTGTAAATGATTCTAATAAAGCATCTACTAAATCTTTTTTTTTCAAATTGTTACTAATTAATCCTTTCTCACTTGCTTCTAATTTTAATTCAGGCATCGTTTTCTTGTTTAACTCACGATTTTTCTCTAAACTTTTACTATTGCAAACAATTTTCATTTTTTCTGTTCTTTCCTTACATAAATCCAAACAATTTTTTAATATTGGTTCGATATCTATACATTGATTATTTTCGCGTATTAAAGCACCTACCTCATTATTATCATTCTCCCATAAACAAATTGTTTCGTCATATTTTGAATATCCACAAGTCCATTCATATCCATGCTTACGAATTATCAAAATTCTTTTTTTCAATACTAAACTATAAACATGCAGACTACTACTATCTTGCTTCCTAAACAAAGAACTATAAATTTCATTTTTCTTTTTTTTGTACAAACGAAATATAGCACTATTATATAATTTAGGAAAAGATACACTCGCGTTCAGTATTAATTTTTCCACTTCATTATCTTTTTGTTTCTCAGAATAATAATTAAACATATTGTCACTTGCAGATAACAAACTATATAACCATCTATTATCACCTTTAAAAATTGTACAAAAATGATTTCTATCGTGATAATCTAAAGGAAAAAATAAAGGTACTTCAGTAGTCATACGACGAGTATTAGATTCCAATTGATCAAACCATTCTAATACCGTAGGATCGCTTTCTTTTGTATTCTCTATATTCTCAAATGCTATAGGAAGATGTACATTTCGAGGAATATTAGGGGATTGCATCCATTTTGCATAAGGATTCAGTAAATTTGATGATAACTCTAAATTATCTTTTCCTTGATTAAAACTATTATATAACGTACTCGGGAACGGCATTACATTAATTAATTAATCATGATTTATGTTTAAGGTATTTTATTACACTATTTCGTTATTGAATAATTATATTATTCAATATAATAGACATGGCAAGTCACGGAGCAGGATTTTTTGATTTCTTTAAAAAAGAAAAAACAGCAACTGATGCTTTATGGATTAACATAGTTAAAAAGAGAAAGGACTTTCTTGATAATATCGATCAAGAAATTAAAAACAGAAATGATACATGTAAAGATACTGAATCAAAGAAAACTAAAAAGGCAATCAAAAACATGAAATCATCATTTAAAAAGAAGACTTTCAATGAATTCCTTCACAAGGACCTTTCGGAAATGAAAAAAATTGCACAAAACTGGGATGAAAGAGTTGTAGAATATGCTACTAAATTAGGTCAAACATGTGGTTCTTTTAGACCTGTCTCTGTTAAATCAAAATTAGCAAAACTTATTGATGAACGCATTGACAGTGAAAATAAGATTGAAAAGGCAATTAAAAAAATTGAAACTGCAGCAATTAATAATACAGACCCAACACCATACATTCTTGAAATTAAAAGTATTCTCACCGTTCCAGTTGGAATTTCAACTAATCAAATTATTAATCCATCAAATAAATATGGAAATACATCTGTTACAACTATGGGTAATACAAAAGGTAATCAAAATATTATTACAAACAATTCAGGATTAATTAATCAATTAAGCAATAATAAAGGAAATATTAATCAAATTAATATTGTCAATTCACCAGCTAAACAATATGATAGCACTGTCAAAACTATTCTTACTTATAAACAAAATAAAGAAATTAGAGATAAGAATATAGATTTTAATACACTTTTCAAAAAAAAGAAAGGACTTTATGCAAATTATGTTCTACCAGATGAAGAACAAACACAAAATATTAAAATTTATATAAATAACTTAGAACAAGATAGAGATGAAACTTTAGAAATATTAGAATTAAAAAAACAACATCTTGAAGAGGCACGTAATAAAGTTTTTATAATATCACAAGATGTTAATGCAGACCCAAAAAATCTTAAGTTAGCAGAAAAAAATACAAAAGAATTAGAAGACATGGTCAAAAAATATAACAGTATTGTTGATAAACAACAGTTACAAATTAAACATAGTACTCTACTATCAGAATCATTAAATAACCATAAACAAACTGTTAATACTCTTTCACAAAAAACTGAAAATTATAAAGGACATCTTGCTCAAACTAAGGCTAAAGTTAATAAACTTGAAAAAGATAATCAAAAAAATATTCCTCAAATTAAAAAAGAAATATCAGATTTGAAAAAACAAATTAATACAGAACTTTCACCAGAAAAAAAGAAAAATCTTCAAAATATGTTAAAAACTCAAACAGACATCCTTGAATTACAAAAAACAAACATTACCGACTTACAGAAACAAATGAGGGAATTAAGAGCTAATGCTGCAGAATTAAGAAAAGAAATCAATAATGCTCATAATAAATCTGAAAAAGATATTCAAATTATTTCAGACAGAGATAACAAAATATCTGAGACAAGACGAGAAACAGCACAAGACCTACAACAACAACTTAATGATACACAAAATCAAGATATAAAAACAGATGATTTAAAAAGACCATACAATACACCGGATTTAAGACAAAGACCAAATGAAACACATGACGAACACCAAAACAGAATTACACAATTTGGAAAAGAACAACGTGAAAAAGAATTACAAGATCAAGACGTTTCAAAAGTTGTTACAAAAGTTCCAAAAGTTCCAGACGTTGACCCAGCAGATCTGGAAGAATTAGATGAAGCAAGTGTTGCGAACACAGAGGGGGATAGAAAATTGGCAGAAAATTTACAAAAAGAAGAGTATGATTCTAATAAAACGCCACAACAACTACAACAAGAAAATGATGACTTGCAACTTGCTGAAGATATTGCTAAAAAACAAATTGACGAAGCCACAGAAGAGGATTTAAAACCGGGAGCAGATGCGGCTTTAGCACAACTAAATAAAGTAGAAGACTCCGGAGAAGATTCTGAAGAATCCCGACAAGACTCAAGTGATGATTCCCTATATATACCAAATACAAATTCAAATAAAGATATTGCTCAAGATATATCCAGACTTAACACTGAAATATTAAGCTTACAAAATAATATTAAATCCGGAGATCTTACAGAGGGGGAACAAATCAGTGCTGAAGAGAGAATTAAAGCCCTTCAATCATCTTTAGAAACTAATCAAAAACTATTAAAGGCAATGAAAGATGACGATGCTTCTATCGGAGATAGTACATTAGAAGCACAAGAAGAATTACAAGCAGCAAAAGATAATCACGCACAACAATTGCTATTAAGAAAAGTTGAACTTGATAAACAATGGAAATTATTAGAAACGGAAAAAAATACTACTGAACAACAACAAAATGATATTTTAAAACAAATTAATAATTTAAAAGATGAAATTTTAAAAGAAATGAAAAGATTTATTCCAGTTTCACAGAATGAATATGACAAACAACAAGATAAATATTTTGGTCCTCCAGGTTCAGAAAAAAATATTAATCTTGATGAATTACCAGAAATAGATAACTTAATAACTAAGTTAGAAGATATCAAAATAAATAGACAAACTGAGTCAGAATCTATTAATCAACGAATTGATAATAAAATTCTTCCATTAATAGAACAATTGAGAAGTTTAAAAACTCAATATGTAGATCTATATTCTCAATTAGAAAGTGTTAAACAAGAAATTGCACAAAATAGGGATGAAATGAGCTCACTTACTGCAGAATCAGATGAAGTTGGTAGTATAGAATCTCCTGATTTACACCCAGACCAACCACCACAAATTACTCAATTGATATCTATTGGAGGAAAACGTCACAAACTAAAAAAATTAAAAAAATCAAAAAAAGCATCTAAAAAAAAATCTAAAAAAGAAGCAAAATTACTATCAAAAAAGAAGAAATAGAATGTTTTTTACAAATACTTCCATACATTTTATAAAAATACTTGTAAATACCCATGTTGCAAATGCGAACAAACCAGTCGCAAATACATCATGAAATATATGAATAGTTTTATTCATAATTTCATTATCTGTGACATTCATATTTATATCTTAATTTAATATACTTATCATAAATTTTTTACTTTACAATGTTGTTGAATGGCATCACATTTTAAAGCTCTTAAAAATGGGTCTTCTTCATTAGGACATTCTATTTCACCGGACTCATTCATAGGAGGGCATTCAATTGTTTCTGTCTTATTAGAATAAAATGATTCATTGAAGCTATTTAATTTTTTAAATAATAATAGTATTGCTACTATAAAAGCTATTACCATCAAAATCTTATAAATAAATTGATATATACACATATATATAAATACAATATAAATCATTGACATAAATCTCGAAAACAAAAATATTTTTATATAATAAATATGACAGATTATGGTGAAAAACTTACAAGTGTTGCTAATGCTGCTTCAAATCAAATTTCGCCTGTAGATTTATTAAAATGGGCTGGTATTCCAGCAGGTATTGGATTAATAATTGGTATTATTATCGTTCTTATATGGCAACCAAAATTTTCTGGTTCATACACTTATTATAAATGCCCACCATCATCATCTAACGATCCAAGAAATTTAGAGAAAGATAAAGATTGTGAGAAAAAAACAGGTAGTGTAGCTAAGCGAAACGTTATTATATTAGTCTTAATGTTTATTCTTATTCCTGTCATATTTGCCGGTATTGGCTTCAAAATTGGATTCATTATAAATAATCCAAAGATTTATGCAGGTGTTTATGCAACAGGTTTATTTAGACAATCTCTAAAATAAAAAAAATGATTGATACCAAAACTTATTTATAAACAATAATTAAAGTTATTTTATAAAAAAATAAATAATAATATGAATTTCAATACTATAAAATCATCTAAACATATATTTATTAGTCTTCTAAATATATTTAAAACAAAAGAAATGCCTATAGGACGATGGATACGTGATGATAATTACATTGGTTCTATGAGTAATATTGCAAATATTAATACTGATTATAATAATCACGACCATTGTGGTGGAGATTTATGCAAATATCCTCCTTTGCGAGAACAATATTGCGCGGATGCCAAGCATTCTAAAAATATTTACTCACAAAAATAGATTTTTATTCAGTTTGCTGTGTTTCTGATGTATCAACTTCTAAATTTTCATTGGTATTTGCGATATTTTCTTGCATATATGTATCGGCCGTTTTTATATCTTCTTCTAAACTATTGCGTGTATCAGTTATAAAATTTGTTGCAGAAGTTCCACATTGACTCTGATTAATTAAATCTGCTAATTCTTCTTCGGATAATTTATTGGCAGGGTCCATACTATATTTATAAATTTCTCTTACTTTTGATAAAGACAGCTCTTTATCAAATAACATAAAATTAGATATCTTTCCCCGAATTGGAGGACCATGGAAAAAACGAAGTGGTTTATTATCGGATAAAGGTACTTGACCAACAAATACCTTACTTCCATGTAAATTCCCATTCATATATACATCAACTCTGTTTTTTGTAAGAACTACAGATATGTGAAAATATTCTCTTAAAGGAAAATATTTTAATACTACTGTTTCGATTTTTCTTGTTGGTTTATAAGTTTCATCGTTATTTTCCTTACATTTTTCATAAATATTCTGACTTGTCAAGTGAGTATTGATATTAATATGAATATTATTTTTATGTGCATCAATTGCAATACTCATTATATCATTTTTTAGTAAATTCAAATGATTACCTTCTCCATGCGTTAAAATTTCTCTAAACTGAATATTACTATCATACATCCATTTTATAATTTGTACATTCATTGTATATGATATGGCAGGATACTGTCCGTCTATTGCAAAATTACCAGATGAATCCATTTTGTCTAATACATATGATTCAGACATAGATTTATCCCGACCAGTCCATAATTGATTCTTTGAAATTTTTAATATTTTATCTTTCTTCTTTTTAAAATATACGATAGAAACAACCCCAACTACTATTAATGTTACAATAACAACTATCATCAGTACTATCTGTGGATTCATTATTTTTAAAAATATTATTATTTAGGAATATTATAAAAAATAACATAAACTATATGGATAAGACAGATGACAATAATAAGAATGATTTTGATGTACTAATCAATAATTGGAGAAGAGTACCTGTTATTAGCACAGAATTAATCATGAATGATTTACCTTACATATCACCACCATGGGAACACTGGAATCAAGTTATTGATATTTTAAAAACAAATGAAAATCAGGAAATACAAAAAGAACAGGACCAAGAACAGTCAAGTGAAAATGAAAATATTCATGAAAATATTCATGAAAATATTCATACAGATTTTTCTAAAAGAGATAATGATGAAAAAAAAGACATTCCCAATAATATTCAACAAGATATTATCACAAATAATGAATCAAAAACAGTCGATAATAAAATAGTTGATTGGGAAAGTGATATTGAATAATTTTTTCATTTTTTATATACATTCTCCTACAATTTTCTCTTCATTATTTTTTATACTTTTAAGTACATTACCATCAAATATGTATAACCCTCCCTTTTGTGTTTGTATTTTGAAATTAAGCATATCAGTTTGAGTACAATTATCAATTAATTCAGTACTCTTATCCAATTTAAAATTCAACTCTTCATTTGTTCTTTTTAGATCTTCATTTTTTTGCTGAAGACGGATATTCTGTTTTTTTGTTTCTTCAGCTTCTTTTTTCCATTTACTTGCGAATGATACTTTTAGAAAATCAGCCATTTCTAATTCTTGTCTTTCTTTCAATTCTTCAAGTGTTAAGATTCTTTTTTCTTTATCACTGATAGTATCTATATTAATTTTTTCATATTTTCTTATAATTGTTAGAATACTTGTAAATAGATGACTTACTTCTTCTTCCATTAGATTAAGATTTATCAAATATTACTCCTACAATATACTAATTATTATTTAGTATCATTTTTATACATTTTTAATAAGATTTTTTTTTTATAATCTTCCATTCACTGTAATGCTCACTACAATCCACCAAAGCTATTTCAGATAATTGTCCAGAATATGAAAAAGATGGGATTTTTGAAATTTGTTCTTTGGTTATTGGATTGTTATATTCATATATGAAAGACATATGAGCATCATCAGGCCACCATTTCGGTTTTTCTATGATATTACCATCATAATTTTTTATTTCTTTAATATTTACATTATAATACATAGCACCAAAATTATCTTTGAAATATAATATTGGATTATTATTTAATTCTATATCAACATGTACAGAGTGAATCATTGAATATATATGTCTTGCTTCAGAATAAGACAGATTGCATATTATTGTTACATGTGGATGAAACCCACATGTAAATTGATTCCAATAATTATCAGATGGTAGAAACCATATTGCATAACCAAAACTTTTCATAAATTAATATAATATTAATTTGCATCGTCACCATCAGATAAATGTTCAGAAGGGGTTCCAGGTGGGGTTGGTTTATATAAACTATCTCTAATATTTTTGGATAAATCTGTATCAGTCATATGTAAATCTTTCTCCAATCTATTGAATATTCTTTTTTTCAACGCTCTATTTGTTTTGTACTGTTCCAATATATCTTTCTTTTCAGTTTGATTATTTTGGATTAAAATATTATGAATATTGAAACCGGCACTATTGCGTATTTGTATATTTGCACCATTATCTAATAATGTTTCAAATATTTTAGTTGATACTGTGGGATTTGCCGATTTATGAAGTGCTGTTTCGCGATTATGGATGTGTGCGAAATCAATATTTGCACCTTTTTGTAATAATTCTATCACATAATGTAATTTATTATTAATCACTGCTGTGATAAGTGGTGTTTCTAATGCAATATTTACAATATTTATATCACCTCCTTTATTTAATAGTTCAGTTAAATATTTAAAATCTGCATTAATAGTTATTAACCAATGAATTATTGGTTGATGGATATCAGAATATGAAATATTTGGATTTGCTCCTAAATCCAATAATTTAACAAATACTTCATAATTTTCATGAAATATTGCAACAAGAAGAGGGGTGTCTCCATCCCAAACACAATTTATGTCTGCACCATCATTAACTAATCTCTCGATTTCACTTATTTCATTTTCTTTAACTGCTTTTATTAATTCGTCTTCTAAAGACCCTCCACTTGTTCCACCAAGTCTTTTTATTTTTTTTATTACCTTAACTACATTTTCCCCTTTATCTGTTATTGGTGTTTCCTTCATTCTTTTTAAAACATTAGAATAACTTACTATTTCTCTTGCTTCTATTTCTGGATCATCGACTGTTCCGGGACTTAGGCGATTTTTTTCATTAGTATAATGAGAAAAATTTATTTTATCTAATTCTTCATTTGATATAGATGCATTTGCACCTAATGCTTCTGCGGATGCTAATTCTTCTGTATTTAATTCTGGAAGTATTGCAGTGTCTGCTTCTTTTTTATTATCGTCTTTTTTTTCCTCTTTTATTTCCTTATTTTTTCTTCTTGTTTCTGCGGCTTTTTTGAATCCATCCTCCCTTCTTTTTATTTTTTCTTGTCGTACTTTGCGTGCAATTTCTAAATTGGAATATCTTTCTTTTTTTAAATCATTACTAATAATTTCAGATGATATTGGTAATGTGGGAGTAATTCGATTCAACACATTAGAACCTTCTCTTCGAGGAGATATAGGAATTATAAATGATTCCTGTACATTTTGTTCCTCAATATTATCATCATGATATTTAAGATTATATGTTCCATCGTGATTTTTTTTTATAATTGTAGCTTGATAATATTCACCTTTTCCCTCCCAATTTGCATTAACAGTTGAACCTATTTCATATGACCCCCCTACTATTTTTGGGACACTTTTTCTGTTTTTTTTTAATTTAAATTTACTTATCATTATTATACATAATATTTATTATTAATATGTTTTTGACCATAATCTTCCAAACATGTTCAGTTTAAAAACACAATTTAAAATATGTTGATAGTTAAAATAATATAAAAATGATATCAATTAATTATAATAAATAATAGTAGATATGTCTGTTGATAATAGCTTAAGTTTAATATGTTCTAAGCACCAAGGTGTTAAAAGAATTGGTTTTAGTTCTGAAGAGTTCAAACAGATATCATGTGAAGATGACGATTTCAAAACAGTATTAAATACAAATGCAATTAACAAAATTAAAAATGAAATAGAGGGAAGATGTATTGGTGATGGTTATATTATTCCAGGAACAGTAAAATTACTTGAAAGAAGTAATATTTCCTTTCCACATGAAGCTCTTCAACTATTTTATTCAATGCATATTAAATATGAATATTCACTATGTAACCCAAATCCAGGAGTAATATTGAATTGTAGTGTTATGACAAAAAATAAAATTGGTATATTAGGTAAATTAACTGATAAGAAGTCGCCTCTTGTGATTTTAATTCCAAAAGATTTATGTGATACCCCCCAAAAAATAGAAATCCTTGAAAATTCCAATATTTCAGATATTATTAAAGTAACAGTTGTTGGTAAAAAATTTGAACAAAACGATAAAAAAATTACAGTTATTGCAGAAATTCATAATTAAAAAAATAATTCTCTTGGTACGAGACCAAGTTCATCGAAAGAATAATCAAAATCTTCCATTTTTTTATGTACTTCTAAAGTGACTTTATCTGTTATTTGTAAATAAGAATTACTATTAAAATGTTCTTCTATAAATGGAAATATCTATTTGCGATTTTTATATGTTTTAGATCTCTTTTGTTTAAAAACTGAACCAACGAATATAAAATCATATTTTCTCTCAAGCTCTAAATTTAACATGATTATAGTATCTTTTAGGATAAATTGCATAGCATCTACGAATTTTGTTTTTTATTAAGACCACATTCTTTGTAGGCTTCGGTAATAAACCTTTTTAATTAAGGACTGAATTCATAATATTTCATTATAATTCTATTAACTATAAATATTGAAATAAAAAAAAATGATTGTTTTCAAATTCTATAATTTTAATTACACTTAAACTGAAATAATTGTAAATTAGTAATTTTTATATATTGATTATATAAATATGACAAAAAAGAAGATTGTATGGGCTCCATTATCTTCAAAAAAGTTTAGTGAAACTGTTGATAAATCAATAAAGTCATCATTAGCTTTAGAGAAAAAAGATACAAAGATAAAGTTATTAGAACATCAGCGTATTGTTCGCGCATATATGAGTCCGGAAACTCCTTACAAAGGTATTTTATTATATCATGGATTAGGTAGTGGAAAAACATGTTCTGCAATATCGATTGCAGAAGGATTTAAACATGAGCGTAAAACCATTGTATTTTTACCAGGTTCTTTAAGAGATAATTTCATTCACGAACTTGAAAAATGCGGTAATAAACACTATACACCGCAAAGAAAACATTGGTATTTCAAAGAATACAATGATGGTGATGAAAGCTTTAAGACTATTCCAAATAAAACAATAAATGATTTAGATGGGGGATGGTTTGTTGATAATAATAAATCAGCAAATTTTTCTAAATTGTCAAAAAAAGAACAAAAGAAAGTGAAAGAACAAATTAAAAATAGTATAGAAGACCAATATCAGATTATTCATTATAACGGAGTCACAACAGAAACATTAGAAACCTTTAATAAAGATAAAATATTAGACAATTGTTTAGTAATAGTAGATGAAGCTCATAATATTATATCAATGATGACAAATCATGTTCAAAATTCAAATAAGATAAAATCACACGTTCGTGGTAAGTTATTATATCAGTTATTTAGAAATGCTGAAAATGCACGATTCCTATTCCTATCGGGCACACCTGTTATGAATCATCCTTTAGAATTTAGTGTATTATTTAATGTTTTGCAAGGAGCTATTACTGTATTTACAATTAAAATTAAGTGTGGAAGTTCTCATAAAATAAATAAAGAATATATTAGACAATTTCCATATTTAGATTTTCTAAATATAATAGATGAGTCATCCAATTCAATAAAATTTGAAATGACACAATGTCCTTTTGGATTTTATATTAAAGATGATGTTATTTATAGAGATGAGTCAAGTCCCCGAAACCATATTGAATGGTTAGATAAGTTAAAAACTTATATCATATCAGGAGGTGGTAAGATTGATATAATGGCAATTAAATCAAGAAAATGCGATTGTTTTCCATGTGATAGCTTGTTTTATGATGCTTTCGTAGATGGTACATCTATTAAAAATAAAGATATTTTCATGAGAAGAATCGCAGGAATGGTATCTTATTATGGGGATAATAAAAATTTAAAAGAAAATAAGGATTCATTTCCAAATATGATTTATAATCCTATTGATTCACTTGAAATGACCAGAACACAATACATACAATATGAAAAAGAAAGGATAAAAGAAATTCGTATGGATGCTCAAGGTAAAATCAAAAAAAATATATTTGATGATGAAGGAAAAGAAACTAATACTTATAGAGCAAGATCTGCAGCTTTATGTAATTTTGTATTTCCTTCATCTATTGATTCTAATATAAATATGAAAGATAAAAATCACGATAATGTTTTAGAAGAATTAATGCATAAGTTTGATATCTATTTGGATTCAATTAAAAATGTTGAAGAATTAGATTTAGCTGTTAAAGAATTATCTCCAAAATATAAGTTAATTAAAGATAGACTTGAAAATTCAAAAGGAACTTCCGTTGTTTATAGTCACTTAAAAAACCGCGAGGGATTAAACTCAATGTTTTGTATTTTAAAAAGATATGGATGGAATGAACTTAAACTAAATTATAACGAAAAAAACAAACAATGGTCTTTAGAAGGTCATGTTACATCAAAATCATATGTATTATACGGTACTAAATCAGACAAAAATAGAGAATTTATAAGAAAGGTTTTTAATAGTGAGATGACGGATTTATCAGATGATATAAAGAAAATATTACCAATGGATAATAATCTTAACGGTAATATTATTAAAGCATTCTTTATTACAGCTTCCGGTGCGGAAGGTATTACTTTGAAAAATGTCCGCAACATTCATGTAATAGAACATCATTGGTCTGAAATTAGAATTGACCAAGTTATAGGTAGAGTTGATCGCATGAACTCACATATAATGCTACCACCTCAAGAAAGAAATGTTAATGTATATAAATATGTTACAACATTTGGTGAAGATTTAATAAAATTTATAAATTCAGTTAAAACACATAAAGCATCTTTTGATAATATTAAAGCAAGAGACGGTTTTAAAACATCAGATGAAATTGTTATTGATGTTAGTCACCGAAAAAAACAAATTAATAATAAATTTTTAGATTGTGTAAAATCATCTTCAGTAGATTGTACATTACATAAATTAATTCGTTGCTATGAATATGATAATAAATCATATCATCCTGACTTTGATACTCATATTGAATTTAGTAAAATAAATGATGTTCCAGATATTAAATTAGTTGAATTTACAATACCAGTGAAAAAATGGATTCCTCCAAAATTTCACGATAAAGATGTCCTTATAAATAAACAAAATGGATATATTTATGATTTAGATAGTGTTCAAATTGGAAAACCTAAGCACATTGCCACATTTATAAAAAAAGATAAATCATTTCTGTTACAAAAATAGATTTAAAAACATTTTTTTTAGAATTATAAATTATAACTGTATGTGTTATGTTTTTTTCTCAAACATGATTCTATTCCAAGATCTTTACACTCCTCTATAAATTGAATTATATTTGTTCTTATTATATCAATTTGTGACAAACATGTTCTATCATCACTGTACGATTCGATTAAATGTGTTAATCCACCTAAACACATTTGTAATGGATGATATAAACATATTACTTCATCTCTATTTTTTTCTTCCATTGATTCTATTGAGTTTTCTGTTACCTTTAATATTGCTAATAAAGACTTCGCATAAGTTATAGAATAATTTACTGTAGATGAAACATATTGTATAGTATCATTGCGGTTTTGATTACCAAAATATCTTTTTACAGATCTGAAATAAGTATGTTCGGATATATAAAATCTTCCACAATAAACGGATAATTTATCACCTTGTCTTAATCTACCTATTGTATTTAAATTAATTACTAAATCTTCCAATGAACTCATATTTAATAATTATCTAATAATATTTTATATAAGATTATATTTATATATAACAATCATTTAAATGTTAAAAGAAGACAATTGTACTATTGAAAATGATAAAGATAAATCTTTAAATATTGGACAAATTCATTCAATGTTAGATGAAATCGCAGATATGACCACAGAGGAACATCACAAAATTATTCAAATATTAAATTCCAATAATATTAAGTATATGGAAAATAAAAACGGCATATTTGTAAAACTTAACACATTAGACTTAGATACTATTATAGAAATATATAAATATGTTGATGATATTAGAAAAAATAAAATTAATTTAGAAACAGCTATACGAAGTGTAGAATCTCAAGAATTTTATATTAATCAGACAGAATTAAGTAATAATAATAGTGAGAATTACGATAATAATAATAATAATAATAACAATAGTAACAATAATTACGATAATAATATTAACAGCAATATTCCAATAGAAGATTGGAAAAGAGATATTATAGAAAAAATAAAAGATGTCACCAAAATGAAAACAAAAAAGAGAAAAAATAATAAACTGATATAATAAGTATGGATATTAATTGGTTAAACTGGCCGGAAAAGATTCCTAAATTACTTTACGAAAAAAATGTAAGTGATTGGTCTAATATATTTCAAGAATTTTATATCAATAATTTACTCGATAATCCAAAAAAATTACTGACAAATAAAGATCAGATTATGGAAAATTTAAAATCAGTTACATATATTCAATCTATATACAAAAAAGTTTTAACTTATATAAAAAATAATATTGATAAACATCCAGACCCTGATGAAATATTAAATATTATTAATAATAGTCAATTATCAAACAATATTTTCTTATATACAGTGAATTTTTGTTACAAATCCAGTATTATACCAATTTTACCTTTAATACCATATTACTTTGGAATTGGTGTTAAAAAAAACAAATGGATATCAATTTGTAGTAATGAGAAAATACCTACATTGTTTGAAATTGTTTGGAATAGAACTGTTTTCTCAGAATTACAAATTAAATTATCACCAAATTCTAATTTTACTTTGGATATTGATCCTTTTTTTATTAAGAATAAAATTGTCCGTGATAACGATATTTTAATATATCATTTCACTCAAGATAATGATATTCTTGATAGTGTCATTAATATTAAAATAAAGCCTATTCCTCATGATCATAATAAAAATATTGTAGGAGATATATCGATTTGGTTCCAAAATATATCGGATGTATATAATAAAAATTGTGCAAATTCTTATCTTAAAACTATTGAAAATTCATTACATGATTTTGATATTTTAGAACAAAATATTAATAAAGACCTTATTAATATAGAACAAGATATTCATCAATATAAAATATTATTTCAACAAAAAATAAGAAATATTCAAAAAAATGATACAAAAGTAACTCCCAACTATAAATAATTTATATGCTGAAGAATAATAAATAGCTTAATAATAGGTCTTTATATCATCCCTTTTGGGATAAATTAGACTATTTTATAACATTTTGTTATTACAAAAGCGAATATGAACATGCAATGTGATGTGATTTCGAATATTATTCAACGTAGAAAAATGTTTTACAGTGACAAGCTTCGTTCATTTTCTGGTTGGGCAACAAAGAAATGTTCTATGAACGGAACTCCCGACAAATACATCCGGACTATGTTGAGTCAGATGTTAAAAGAGTTGGGATTAAATGCTACCGCATCATATAACTTAACCAAAGTTATCTACTCAAGAGATTTTGATGCATCTCCTCTTGTTAATAAAATCTACAAAAACAAGGAAGACATCTTTGACATTATGAACAAGGACGGGAATATTCGTATTAGTTCTATTCAAGCTGTCAATACCACCATTAGAGAGTTAAACATTAACATTTCTGGTTACGATAAAAACATGCAGGCATCCCTGTGTGTATTCATCCAGTTTATTCTTAGTGGTGGAAGGTCTGAGTTAGAAGGCTTTGGAGTTTCATCCGACCTTATCGAGAAGTGGAAGAAGGAATCCACTTTGAAGAAAAAGAAGGAAAATGATCTTAAGCAAAAATTAATCCACGAACAAATGAAAAATCAACAAACTATTACTGTTGATGAAGAAGAAAAAGAAGAAGAGACAATTCTCCCTCTTACTGAAGAAATCGCAGAATCCTGGGAAGATTTATAAAAGAAAAATTTAAAAAAAAAATTAACAAATTTAAAAATAAAAAAAAATCTTTTTTATTAAGTTAATAGGTGGTTATTATTACCATTTATTGTTAATTTTTCACTTACATATGTTATAACCCAAGTTGTAAATATTGATTGTATAAAAAATATACTATCTGTAGAATGATTTTGTAACCATCTTAATACATTACACTTAGGATCAAAAAATTTTATTGGAGATACAATTAATTCTGAAAACGTTTTAGGTACGCAAAAATAGATATACAAATAAGGTGTAACATAATGTATTGAATACCATAAAAATATTATATAAATATATTTCATTGATTTTATTTGAAACATTCAAAATTTTTAAATAATTATTATTTATTTGTTTTTATATAACTATCATTTTTTATTATGCATGTATGTTATGATACGCAAATTATTATACAAAATATTAAGAAAAAAACAAAAAAGAGTTTTAGATGTAGAAACCCCATTAATTATATCAATTGAAAATGTAGATGATTTATTACAAGAAGAATTGTATAATCTACCAATAGCAATTGAACTCAAACATGATGTTTATAATAAGAAATGGACTAAGAGTATAGATAATTTTTTAATATATACTGTATATAATTATAATCAACAGTTTTATACAATTCATTGGGGTCATATTGCATCTTTATTAAATTCAGAATACTCATATCATTCATTAATATATTTCGCTCAAGAATGTAGAGAGAGATATATATATATTACAGAATTATATCAGAATATGCCAATATACTTTTATTAAAGTTTCTTATATTAAAATATTAATATTTTTATATTATTAATGAGAATCATTTTACTAATAGTAATATTGATTACTATATTTATATATTTATCATGTCAATATATCAATACAGAAAGTTTTACATCCAATTCATTTACAAAGATTAATTCAGAACAGACCAATAAATATTTAAATAAATTATATACTCCTTCCTATTTAGAGAGAAATCCATTAATATGTTATGTATCAAAATCTGAAGAATATCTTGATAAAAATTATTTTTTAGATGTTCTAAGTAATAAATTTCCTCTTAAAATCACTACAGATAAAGATATGATGTATAAATCAGATTTAGCATTAATACCTGAAACAATTGTATTAGACAAAAAAAACAGTAATGGTGAATATCCATATGATTATTTATCTCATATTAGAGATATTTCATTTTATATGGTACAATTATCTGATAGTCCAAAAAAGATGGAATCATTTGCAGATATATCTTCGGATAAAATTATATACATAT